>Ga0315543_1000073_pt1 | contig 118706 bp, 102 predicted proteins | sample SalMarSW160210MG_2_FD_203098 | JGI IMG/M metagenome (GOLD analysis project Ga0315543, IMG submission 203098) | Salt marsh sediment microbial communities from the Plum Island Ecosystem LTER, Massachusetts, United States - Salt Marsh Sediment SW1601-210 ...
TGATAGCGTGTATAGTAAACTGAATGTCCTTGTTTTTTACATTCCACACCTCTGTTTATAACAGAAGACAGCGGATATTTCCATCCACCAGTTTTTCACTGGTGGTATTAAAATCGGAGTAATAAAAGAGGTAAATAATATGATATCCATGGATTTCTATATTGCTTAAAATCATATATGCCTCCTTGAGAAGGAGAAAATCAATGAGAAAGAAACGAGTTGTTATGTGGATTGGAATTATCACAGTAATATTCATTCTTGTATTCATCTGGTTCTGCCCGCTTCACTGGAAGCTAATTGGATTGGCTGCTTGTATTATCATCTTTGGCACGGCTCTCTCACTTTTATTTGAGAATTGGAAAGAATCCAATTGGCGAAAATGGGGTCAAGCTGTGTTCATAGGTATTATTTTAACAGTCGGCGCTCTTATCAGTACTTATGCATGGGACCTTAAATCCGAGGAGGCACAAAAGAAAAACCTTATTAAGTCCCTTGCTCAGGAACTTGCAATAAATCGACGTTGGCTAAATGAAAACCTTCAAGATCAACCATCTGATATTCGTAAGCTTAGCAGGTCTACTATACCTACGTTCAGCCTCCCACGGATTACTGTCTTAAATGCAGTTGTGTCTTCTGGCCTGTTAGATATGGATCGCCCCAAAGAGAAAAGGCTCTTTTGGGCAATTGTTGAATGCGAACGAAGCCTGCGCACAGCATCAGATGTGCTACAAATTATGAACGAGGATATCATAGATGCAGGTCCTATTGAAAGTCGTTTTTCAGTCGCAAAACTAAATCAACAAAAGATGCTAGAGAGCGAATGGTTTATTGATTCAAAGAAATACCTTCGAAATATAGATAAATTACTAGAAGATGAGTATGAATCGATTAAAGACATTCCGGAGGATTCCGTAAAAAACTAACGATGTCACGTTTATTCTGTGCTGCGATGGGTGGCAGCGGCTGCCCTCGGTCATGAGCTACATTCGGCCTGAGCTCATGCCGAAGGCGGGCCGAATGGAGCGAGCGTAGCAAGTGAAGTGGTTGGATTAAATTCCCCCTCCACATAAAGCATCCTCTATGGGAGTCATTTGCATATAGCAAATCTTTTCTGGATTCCGCCGTAAGGTGTCCCCAACGGGACTGTTTTCTCAGGAATAACGAGTATCGAGAATCATAAGGCAAGTAGCAAGATGCTTCGTTCAGAGTGACCAATCATTGCACATGGACAAAAGTGGCACTGTACGACTTATCAAGCTTGTAAAACATGAGAATTACGAAGTTTTACGAGCTTGCTTTGTCTTTTTCCCTGTGCCCTTAGCCGCGGTTTTGATAAGTTCCCTGTTGCTTTCTGTGACCGGCAGTCCGATTGTTCTGTAAAACAAAAAGACAATAATACCAGAAGCAATCAATCCAACAAATCCACTTTCGCCCAAATCGTTAAGTAATTCTGTTAGATTCATAGCAACGTGTCCCAAAAAAGGAACTGCATCACCAAAGAGGATTTCAACCGCAATTCCGAATGCAATCAACAGTAAAGAAATTTCGGTGATCTCGCCAATTGATTTCTCTATTTTTTTCATCAATGACATTTTTTGACTCTCCCAATCTAACTTTAGAAAAGCTCAGAATATTACTCATTACTATGAATGTAATCGGATTATCTTCGAGTACAGTTTAGCATTAACGCTTAGGACCATTAGAAATATTTCCTACCATTACGTTTAACTCGATCAATATTGCGACCAAGTAAAATACCACAAGAAATACACAAAGCATTGTTATTGATTATTCCGGAAGACCATATAATTGATTAAAAAACCGGCATTTATAGTTGGTGGCGTTGCTGGTTTCAAGCTTTGTCTGTACGCTTTCGGCGGCCGTTATTTCCTACCCGTCTTAACCGGCAGCATTAAGTCAAAATAGCAAAAAATACGTAGTTATACGTATTTTTAAAAATAAAAGCAGATTAATCTATATTCTTTAAATTGACTACCGATAAATAATATTGCGGATTCGTTCGATTCCTGCCGGTATGAATATCTATGCCATAACTTATAAAATATATTCGCAACCAAATCTGAAGGAAAAAAATCAGAATAACAAAAGTAATAATAATTTAAAAAACCTGTGTTGGCTTTTTATATCTCATGCCTGAAATTATACATTATTTTTTAAAGAAATAACAGATCAGAATGTACTGGCTAAACCGTCGTTAGGTATAAATTACGGAATTTAAGGAAGTGAGAGATTTTGCACACCAGCTACTCTATCGGAATCAAAACCTCGTTCCGTCGCAAAAACCAAAGCTGAAAAGGCGGGTCATAACGCGCGAAAATTGCTTCACCAATAATCTTAAGTCCTTTATCCAATATAAACTGCTCCAGATTAGACTTTTTTTGCTCGTAGCGTTTTCTGCTCCATGTCCCTGAGTATCGGATGACGGCCATTTTGCGAGGAGGAATTTCCCGTAAAGTAACATTTGAATCCAGAGGTTCGGGAATGGTATCCATCGTATATTTTGACGGCATCAGAAAACTAATCGCCCATTTGTCTTCGGATTTCTGCTGATTTACCGGGGCGGTCATGGAAATTTTTTCGGAATCAGCTTTCTGACTGACCGGAGCCGTCATTGCAATGGACTCTTTCCTGCGGTTGTTACCCGAAATGTAATTGAACAGCCTCCTAAAAGCAATATTGCCGGCATCATCAAAGCCAGAGTCCACGATTGTCTCGGCTATGATTTGGCTTTCATATCGCCTTATCTCGAATTTCCCCGCTCGTTCAATAACAGTATATTTTGCCTTTTCGATACCCACAGATACACATGAGCTTAAAACAACCAATGATAAAAACATTACCGATACGAGTATTATTTTACTTTTTCTCATAATATAAAATCAATATATCCTATAAGTTTTCCAAAAGTTTCAAATTTTAATAATGGTTAACGATATATAATCGGTTCTAATAGCTTATACGTATATATTTTAAAATTGCTCAGTGAATAAAAACTTATAGAATTACTTTATATGATTATCCTAAAAAACCGGCAAAAACTTTTTACTCTACAGTCTATAATCCTTGTAATGATACTGTCCTGGACTGCTCAGGCAGAACCCACCGCGGCGGACCGCCAATCCGATTACGCTCGACCGACGAGCATTTTTTCCGCCGGAGCGGGTGCAATCGTTACCAAAGAGCCCTACAAGGGCATGGACACCGAAAGCCGGGGGATTCCCTTTTTTCTATACAGGACGGAAAGAACTTCACTTTACGGCCCAATGATGAGCTATTTGCTCTTCGCTGAAGAAGATTGGGAAATAGATGCTGTAGCCAGGGTTCGCTTCGAAGGTTACGAGGAAGATGACAGCCGCTTCCTGCAAGGTATGGATGACCGTAAATGGACGCTGGAAATGGGAGGTTCCTTATCGAAAAATTTTCTTTACGGCAAAATAACGGCTGATTTAACCGCCGATATTTTGAACGAACATAAAGGATATGAACTTGGTTGTTATTACAGTTATGATTTTAGAGACTCTCGTAAAAATCCGGCCCTGACATTAAACCCAAACATTGGCTTGAACTACCGCAGCCGTCAACTCAACGATTATTATTACGGTGTACGTGCGTCAGAGGCAACTGCGTCTCGTCCCGAATATAACGCGGGCGATTCAACAGGTCTGACCGCAGGTCTGCGAGTTAATTACATCTATAGCAAGAACCTGAGTTTAATGGCTATGGTTTCCTTCGAATGGTTGGGAAACGAGATTAAAAACAGCCCTATCGTCGACGAGGATCATATCGAATCATATTTGTTCGGAATAATGTACAAGTTTTAAAATGCCGGTTTGTGAGAAAATACCTTGCAATATACGAACCAATATTCACAACTCTTATCTCCGGGATATTTTTCACTTACCCCATTAGATAGGCACAAAGCGCCATCTCACGGGGTAAAAAAACGGGGATTTTGATTGCGAAAAGGCGGAAATTTTATAATATAGTTCTTAGTTTTGAATTATGAGTTTTAAGTTATAAATGGGGGCCGCGGAAACAAATCAAAGCGCAAAAAGCAAATCGCAAAATGACATTTCAAAAATCAAAAATTCCATATTTAGCCCTCAAGCCTGCTTGCGGGGGTTGGCCGGGGCGGCTGTTTGAAACACTCCAAATCAGTGATATCCGTGTAATCCGTGGTTAAAAAATGCAAAACGAACCCAATTGAAACGACAGAATTCAGAATCCAGGAGACAGAAGCCAGAAGGAAAAAATTGAAAACTAACCCAATTGAAAATGGGGAATATAGCGTAAGTTCAATTATGGTAAATAGATACAGCAAATATTGCTTCGCTTGTAGCTTCGCCGGGATAAAAAACAAACCCAATCCTTCGACAAGCTCAGGACGGGTCAAAGCCAATTATTATATTTAACCCTCAGGCCTGCCTAGGGGGAGGGGAAGAAGAAAAACCGGCCAAAGGATTATGGGGCAAATAAAAATGACACAAAGAATCGTTTGGTCTTCTTTAGGCTTTACAAAATCGTTAATTCCTGTTAGAATAAGAAATTATCGTATTATTACCTATCAAAGAGGCTCTTGATACGAAATGCGAAAGAGAGGAGGTTCTAATGTGCAACTTAATAGCTCAATTTCCGCCGGATTCTATCGCATGAGCACCTAAAACGACGAATTTTATAAAAGGAGAGGAAGATGAATCGTAAAAAAACATTCATATTGGTAATAATGCTCTTCACCGCAATTACTTTCTTTACCTGCGAGTCGGCTTTTGCCGAATATCTTGAAGTGTGGGGTAGAAATAACTACGGACAGCGAAATACTCCCGATGGTAATGACTTTGTTGCAATAGCATCCGGAGCATATCACAATCTCGCCCTGAGGTCCGATGGTTCACTTGTGGTATGGCATTATAACGACTACGGCCTTTGCAATGCACCTTCAGGCAACGATTTTATCAGCATTGCATCGGGCAATCTTCACTGCCTCGCACTTAAATCCAATGGCTCACTCGTAGCCTGGGGCTATAACTACTACGGCCAATGCGATGTACCGACCGGAAACGACTTTGTTTACATTGCAGCCGGTGCATACCACAATATTGCCATAAGATCCGACGGCTCGCTTGCTGGATGGGGCCGGAATAACTACGGTCAATGCGATGTACCAACAGGTAACGACTTTATTAAAGCCGCAGCAGGTACGCACCACAGCCTTGCTCTCAAATCCGATGACTCGATAGTCGCATGGGGAGATAATAGCTATAGTCAACTGGAAGTTCCTTCGGGAACTTTTATTGCTATCGCAGCAGGAGTATGGCACAGCCTTGCTATCAGGTCGGATGGCTCACTCGTAGAGTGGGGCAAAAACTCCTATAAAGACATATTCGGAAGCGGGTATTATAAAATCTCTGCGAGAAATGCATCTGAAACATTTCTTTTCAGGGAACCTTTCAGCTCTTTTGAATTGCCCGAAGGTAACGACTTTATTGCAATAGCGGCCGGTCCGAACCACAATCTTGCTTTAAGGTCCGATGGTTCACTTGCGGCATGGGGCTATAACTCGGACGGTCAATGCGATGTGCCTGCCGGTGACGGCTTTGTCGCTATTTCGGCCGGTGAATACCACAACCTCGCTCTGCGATCCAAAACCTGCACCAAATCCATTATCGGGGACTTAAACGGCGATTGTAAAGTTGATTGTGAGGATGTTTGTTTGTTGCTTGAAAACTGGCTGCAATGCAATCTTGAACCGCCGGAATCCTGCTTCCAATAGAATTTGACATTATTCGACGATTAAATTCGCTCAATCTCGGAGCGAATTTAAAACAAAACACTGAACTACAATGTACAAACTAATTCCAGGGCAGATTATCGACTTCGTCTTTTACGGCGTGGGCCGATCTTGGATGTTCGGTGGTAAAAACGAGCATATCATCCTGTTTTTCGATGACAACGGCATCCTCATCGATTGAGCCGTCCGGCTTTGTGACATTATCGAGTGAAAGGCCCAGATGTTTGACAAGAAATTTATATGCACTGATTCGCTTGGAAAAGCCGTAATCATGCCCTTCGTCTGGAAGGTGAATATTTTCCACATTGGCCTCGGCGCCGTAAAGGCGATAAATATTTTGAATATAAGGGAATTCGACCTCGGGAGTGTTTTTTGTCCAGTCTTTGCCGTCGGAAATTATAAGCATCGGCCTCGGGGCGGCCAGCGCGGCAATTTCCGCGTTATTGGTCTCGTGAGTGCTGCTTTTATGGACGGGCATGCCGCTTTCGCAGTTGCAGCCGCCGAAAAAGTAGGCCGAGACCATCACCACCGGAATCGAAACCGCGATTCTGTCATCTACTGCGGTCAGAAGGAAGGTTTGGGTTCCACCGCTGGATGCACCGGTAACCGCGATTCGCTTCGGATCTACATTATCGAGCGAAAGGAGAAAATCCACGGTGCGGATACTGTTCCAGAGCTGCAATTTGAGGGCTTTCGGGATGTTATGCTCCCATCCGGCATTTTTCCAGTCGCCGTAACCTACCATATCATAGGAAAAAACAATCGCCCCCATGCGGGCCAGTGTCGCACACCGCTTCTGCATATCGGGTCGAAAGCGTCCGTAGTCGCCGGGCCTGTTGAAATGGCCGTGCGGGCAAAGCAAAGCGGCAAACGCCCCCTTGCCCTCTCGCGGACGATACAGGTTACCGGTGACAAAAACGCCGGGCAGGCTCTCAAACGCTGCATTTTCCACCGTGTAGCCGTCATATTGCCGCTTGCTGTGAATAATGGGATTGAGCGGGCATTTCTTGGGCAGTGGCATAAGTTCCGCCCCGCGAAGGATTCCCTGGCGAATGCCCGCAGCCCGGATTTTCCACTGTTCAAGATTGGAATAGCTTTGGGCAAATCGGGCAAGCTCTTCTTTCGCCTGCTCTTCGGTGTGAAAATTTCCCTGGCGAAGCTCGATCTTTTCACTGTTATCGCCGAAAAGAGGTATCGCACAGAACAAAATTATTGCCGTACTAATAACATATGTTACCGAACGATTATTTATTCGAGAGTATAGAATCGACATAATTATATCCTTCATTAAAATTGAAAGTGTTTCGTGCCACCTTTTGAATAATGTAACAATAATATTTGAAGTCCGGAAAGTCAAAGGTCTTTACCACACAGGGCCGGCGATAATTTTTCCCGCCATCAAGAGCAGCATTGGCAATGACTTACAAAGTAATTGTCCCGGAGAAAAAAGCTTTTACCTTTACAGGCACAATCAAAGTTATTAGAATTCCTTCTTTATAATTAAAAATCCCCGGAATGGGGGATTGAAAAGAGACACGAAAGAATGGCTGGTAAGATTATTATCGATGCCGAACGTTGTAAGGGTTGCGGATTATGCGTCGCCGTATGCCCGAAAAACGGCATCATCATCTCCAAAACATCCAACAAGAACGGCTACTTCCCCGCCGAACATGTCCCGAGCGGAGTCGAGGGATCAGACAATTCCGAATGTACGGGCTGCGCTATGTGCGCCATAGTATGTCCCGAGGCCATAATCAAAGTGCTTCAGGAAGACTCCGGCAAAGTAGAGATAATTATCGAACCGGGTGAAGGGAGTAAACCAAAACAGATCGAGGAGAAAAAGTAAGCCCGTGGGTCTATCACAGCAGGAGGAAAAAAGAAATGATTAAAATAATAACTTCGCCGCCCAAACTGATGAAAAAAGGTTTATTGAAAAGATTTTTTAATAGAAGATATAAAAAAGCAAATGATAGGAATTTATGAAAAAAGATAAGTCGTACCTGCAAGACATGCTGGTCACAATTTCCGATATAGTTATCAGGAGAACAAAAAAGTTTTTATGAAAATGTATCAAACCAGCAAGAGCTTTTATAATCTAGAATAGTGGAATCCATTAGATGCTTGACAACTAAAAAGAGAAACGAATGAGTTTGATTATTTTGAGTCATTTGTCATTTTTGGAAGGGAAGGAAAAGACTACTTCGAAGACAATGTTTATCGTTCGCTTGATAAGCATCGTGTGCACTTTAGTTCTGCCTCTCAGTTGTAGAGATCAAGAGCAGCAGTTGATGCAAGTCCCCGGTGCATTTGAAGAACAACACATCGAGATGCCCATAACCAATCTGGAGCTTTTGGACGAAGGTTTCTTCGTCCAAAAGTCGTTTGAACAACTATGTTCAAACCCCCGTGTATTAGTCTCGCCAGATGGCAAGAAAGTCGCTTTTGTTAAAACGACATACAAAACTACACCACCTTGGCACGCTCCAGATGCTCGTTCGGTACGTGATACTCATGGTGGAGGACATTCTGAGGGATTCTATTATGGCAAAACAGATCAGGCTTCACTAAAAATTTATATTGTGGACTCCTCTGAGAGATCTTCCTATATAAAAGATTTCAGTGAATATCCATATGACAAATCTTTTAGTATAGAAAATTTTGATGAATATCCATTCGGAACAATATATGAGCTGTTTTTTTCAACAGATGGGACAAAATTGGCTTTTACATATTCCTCTGATGAGTCTGAACAAGTTTATGTCGCGGACCTAACATTAAAAAAACTTGTCTCTATATCATCTGGCTCCTGCGCTGGGATTTCCAGTGACGGCATAAAGGTTTTATTCTACAAAGATAATGATATCTTTGTAGCGAATCTGGAGAATAAAACGGTTATGAACATTTCGACCAATTACGATGAAATGCACGCAACAATTTCAGAGGACGGCAAATCCGTGACATATGACGTGTTGCACAATGGAAAGATAAGAAGATGTATCGTAAATCTTTATGAAAAGACCTTAACATGGTGAATTGTTTTTCACGAACAAGATAGAAAAATGGATGAAAAAATTAAGCAGTTGATAGATCGAATAAAAGCACATTTGCGGAAGGTGTACGGCGAAAAAATCAAAAAGGTTATATTATACGGCTCTTACGTAAGGGGCGAGGCAACAAGTGAATCTGATATTGATATTCTTTTATTAGTTGATCAATCCCTGAATTCATTTGAGGTCAGAGAAAGTCTTAGCGATCTCCTGTTTGACATACTTCTTGAAGAAGGGGAGCTTATTTCAGTTATAGCGATTCCTGAAAACTTGTATGAAAATTACAATTCTCCTTTTATGTTGAACGCCAAAAAGGAGGGATTGGTAGCATGAAGGAAATAAGGGATCTCATAGATAAAACCGAAATAACCATCGAACCCGGCAAAGGTCGTACCCCAAAACAGATCGAGGAGAAAACGTGAGCACTGCGGTAAATACCATGAAGAAGAAAAATGCGGCTCAGAAACAGCAAGCTCCCAAAAAGGCCGACACGAGAATTCTGATGTGCGGCAATGAAGCCTTGGCTGAAGCGGCGATTATCGCCGAATGCGATGCCTATTTCGGATACCCCATCACTCCACAAAACGAAGTGACTGCATATATGTCCAGAAGAATGCCGGAGGAAGGCCGGGTCTTCGTACAGAGCGAAAGCGAGCTGGCAGCAATCAATATGGTATTCGGCGCCTCGGCAACCGGAAAAAGAACGATGACAAGCTCCTCGAGCCCGGGCGTCAGCCTTATGCAGGAAGGAATCAGCTATCTTGCAGGCGCAGAGCTTCCGGCGGTAATTGTGAATGTAATGCGAGGCGGACCGGGCCTGGGCAATATCGCCCCGTCGCAAGGTGATTACTTTCAGGCCACTCGCGGCGGCGGACACGGTGACTATCGAACCATCGTGTTAGGACCATCGAGCGTACAAGAGCTTGTCGATTGCATGCAATTGGCCTTCGACCTGGCCGACCTGTATCGAATGCCGGTTATCGTTCTGGCAGACGGAATCTTAGGTCAGATGATGGAGCCGATAGTCCTCGAAAAAAGACCGGGTCGAAAACTGCCGTCGAAGGACTGGGCGCTAACAGGCGCAAAAGGCAGGCAACAAAATATTGTCCGTTCGCTATGGCTCAAAGAAGGAGCGCTGGAACAGCACAACTACAAACTGCAGGCCAGATACGAACAGATACAGAAAAACGAGGTGCTTTGCGAACAGTTCGAAGTTGAGGACGCCGATATTGTCGTAGTTGCATACGGCGTCGCGGCGAGAATTGTCCGGGGTGCCGTCACCAAAGCAAGAGAAGAAGGAATTAAGGCTGGATGGATACGCCCAATTACTTTATGGCCGTTCCCGACCGAGCAAATCAGCAAGGCCGCCGATGAGCTGCGTATCTTTCTGACCGTCGAATTGAGTATGGGCCAGATGGTCGAAGACGTCAAGCTGGCGATCGCCGGTAAATCGCCGGTAGTATTCTACGGCCGACCGGGAGGCGGTGTCCCAACAGTCGATGAAATCCTCGATAAAATTAAGCAGCTTACATTAAGACACGACATTAAAGATTGAATTATGAAAACAGTATTTAAGCGAACACCTACTTATAAAGATGTTCCGACGCATTATTGTCCCGGATGCGGGCATGGTATCGCCCATCGCCTGATTGCCGAGACCATCGACGAATTGGACATCCGCGACCGTACTATCGGGATAGCGCCGGTGGGATGTGCCGTTTTGGAATACGATTATATCGACGTCGATATGATTGAGGTCGCGCACGGCAGAGCACCGGCTGTTGCGACAGGGATGAAAAGAACCAACCCTGATAAAATTATTTTCTCGTATCAGGGCGACGGCGACCTGGCAAGCATAGGCGCCGGTGAAATATTACACGCCGGACACCGGGGCGAGCAGATAACCGTCATCTTTATCAATAACGCCGTTTACGGAATGACCGGCGGACAAATGGCCCCGACAACAATGCTTAACCAGGTGACGGCAACCACACCCAGCGGCCGTACTTCCACCGAGCAGGGATACCCGCTGCAGGTTTCGGAGCTATTGGCGGTACTGCCTGGCACAATCTACATCGAACGCTGCGCACTGAGCGGCCCGGCGGGTGTGAGAAAAACAAAAAAAGCAATCAAGCACGCTTTCGAGCTGCAGCTCAACGGAGCCGAAGGCATGTCACTGGTCGAAGTCCTTTCGCCGTGTCCGACTTACTGGCGAATGAGTCCGGCCAACGCAATGAAGTGGATCGAAGAGGAAATGATAAAGACCTTCCCTGTGGGACAATTAAAGGGCTGAATATGACCGCTAACGGTTTTTACGAAGAGATTGTGATTGCCGGTTTCGGAGGACAGGGAATCATGTTAGCCGGCAAGCTGCTGGCACAAACGGCGATGAATGCCGGCAAAGAAGTCACTTATATGCCCTCCTACGGCGCCGAAGTCCGGGGCGGAACCGCCAACTGCATGGTGGTTATCTCAGAGCGAGAAATCGCCTGTCCCGTCGTGGGTAATCCCGATTCGCTGATTGTAATGAACAAGGCGTCGCTGCACAAGTTCGGCCCGCGTCTGAAAAAAGGCGGATTGCTCATTATGAACAGCTCTTTGATCGATGAAACACCGGAACTTGACGATTCTACAGAAATAATTGCAATCCCCGCCGACGAGTTGGCTGTCGAATTGGGAAACAAGAAATCCACCAATATGGTGGTACTCGGAGCGTACATTCGAAAGCGCGGCCGCCTGAGCATAGAAACCGCAGCTCAGGCCCTGCCTAAGACGATTGCCGAAAGATATCATAATACATTACCGGTAAACACTGCGGCCCTGAGGCGCGGCGCGGAATTTGCATCAGGAGAACCACAGGCACATAAAATATCTTCGTAAGGTCACTTCAAGTCCTTTTCCTTATGTGCCACAAAAAACATGTCACGTGTCAGAAGCTCGACCTTGAACAATCTGTCGAGGCGTAACAGATAAAACACCGAGGCAAAGAACTTGAACATCGAGACATATCCGAGATTAAGCTTTCGTACCTTTACTATACGGAAGCCTTTCTTTGAGAATAAATCTCTTATCCTGTTTTCATCGAAAACCTGACAGTGCCCGGTCCTGTGAAACGTGCATCCGCATTCGGGGCAGGTTACCAGAGCCTTACGAAAATTTTCATTATTGATTGTGTTGAAAATGCCGTAGCCGTTAATTTTCAATATCCTGTTAATCTCATTAAGGCACTTATCCAGGTCGGCGTCGCTGAGATGCTCAATCAAATCGGTGGCAAAGCACGTATCGAACGAGCCGTCCTCGAACTGAAGATTCGTGCAGTCACCCTGCTGGATTTCCTCGGCCTTCGGGGAAATATCCACTCCGACGATGCTTTTGCCGTCCTTGAACTTTCGCCTGAAGCTTCTCATCAGAGCGCCGCTTCCGGCACCGATATCAACGGCGTTTTTCCCTATATAACGTCTGCCAAGTGACAAAATCACTTCCGATACGAGATCCCCTTTGTATGGAGGTTTCTGTGTAGCCCAAAATTTATCCTGTTGGGTACTGTCAAACTGTTTCATTCGAACGTACTCCCGTCGTAAATCCACAAAAGTTCAAAACGGCACCGATAACCGCCATAAAAACCAATGCGGAAAATAATATCATGGACATCATAATCGCTCTTGAAGCCGCCACTCCATATATCGGTAACACACTTGACAAAATAGCCTCTCTCACACCGAGGTTAGCAATCGATATGGGCACTCTTTGCAAAATAAATATCACTGCCCATAACCACGCGTAAGCTGAAAGAGGAACGGCTACATCGGCAGCTTTGGCGGCAAATATATACATAATTACACCACCGAGTGAAGTTCCGCCGATCGTAATCAGGAACATAACAAGATGAAACCGCCAACCGGCAAATTGGAATAGAGTTATTTGTTGAAGTATTTCCTGTACCTTATGTCGGACTCCGACCGGAAAGGGTTTTAATAAAATATTGATTGCTTTGATAATTGTACCACCTGTCTTTTTCCTTAATAACAGCAGGCAAAAAAGGACAAGAATAACCAGCAATATTGAACAAAATACCGGTAGAAGGTGACTAACTTCCGTCTCCGGCCATATAATGGAAGACGGATTAACCAGAATAAGCACGCTAAGTCCAAATATCATCATAAACACCAAATTCGACAATTGGTTATATACCATACTGCTGAAGACATTGATTCCTTTGCCGGTACCTTTTCTCAGGATATACCATTTCATTCCCATACTCAACATCCCGGGCATCACCATACTGTAGAGCGCCGTAACAGCACTGACTCCGAATATCCTTGCAGTATCCAGATTGCAGCCCTGCTCTTTCAATATCAGCCGCATTTTGATAGAATTGACCCAGTAAATCGTGACAACCGAAGCCCATACAGCGATGAGGAATTGCCACCTCGCTGCTTTGAATGCTTCACCCAACTGGTGAATGTCGATGCGCTGGAATACCCACACAAGAAGTCCGGACGTTATTGCGATCCGAATCGAAAGCTTCAATATTTTTCTGCTTTTATCAGTCATATCTCTAAGTTGGAAGTGACATAGTTTACAGATATAAAATTGTTGACTTGTTCATAAGCTTTTTATTTGTGAATTGTCACCTGACTTTACATAAAGTATATACGAACTTGCCGCTTGCAGACCTGCTGATTTCCTCGACAAAATCAAAATCAACCTGACAGCTTTCACCCATCAGTATTTTTGTTTTTTTCGTGATATCCTCGATATCCGAATTGTCGGCTTCGGCATCTTCATTAAGCTGTACTTTTATAAGAACGTGATCGATTTCGTCCTGAATTATCAGAAACCTTTTTATCCAGCCTCTAAAAAAAAGGGCCTGTACGAGAAAATGTGAATGAGCCAGAGAGCCATCCGCTTTTTTGAAATAACCGAGTGTCCTGCCAACGACTTTTTTCAGGAGCATGCTGTTTCTCCCACAATCACATCCCCACCCGCCGGCGACGGCCACATCACCTATATCATAACGTATCAAAGGCATGGAATAATTGTGAAAGGTCGTGACTATTACCCGGCCTTCCTGATTTTGAACCGCCTTTCCACGTTCGTCCAGTATTTCGACATAATTCCACCAGGGAAAAGTGTGCATCGACCTTTGCTTTTTACACTGGCAGGATATGGCGCCGACCTCCCTCGAGCCATACTGGTTATATACTTTGCAGCTCATGTTCGATTCGATTTTCCCTTTAACCTCATCCGTCAACGGCCCAATCGTTGATATGACAATTTCCGGCGGATGAAAATAAAGCTCGTGACGCGAGAGGTAATTCGATAATTCAAAGGCGGATTCCATATAGGCCCAGTAAGCTTTCGGCTTGAACCTGTTATTCAGTCCGATTAAACTTTTGATTTCCTTTTCGCCCAACCTGTATGAGTTAAAAAACTTCCTGTTATAAAGCACATTAATCAGCCTGTCTTTGACGGTCAGATTACCGGCGAGAATATCCCTGTCGGAACCCCAAAACTTAATTTCGGGCTGACCCAATTCTTTTCCGAGAACCTCATTGAAATACAATTTGGTTGCGATGTTCCAATCATCGTACTCTTTATCCTGTATGAACCTGACCGGCTCACCTGTGCTGCCGCCGGAAGTATTTTCATAAGGCCTTCTGCTCTGATAATCTCTCGAATATAAGTTTTTTCCTTCTCTGCGTATGATTTCTTTTGTTAGAATCGGAATTTCAGAAAATCTCTCGAGATTCACTTTGCCGTGAATCATTGCGCCGCTTTGCTCCAACACTTCATGATAGTAGGGAACATTCTTGTAAGCATGAATCAGTAATCTCTCAAGCTTGCGTCGCATCATTTCATCAAGCTCTTCGCGTCCGGCATACTCGTATTTCCTGATTTGTTTGAGATTATCAGGAATTTTGCTGCCGCTCGCATATAGCAGAGAGTGAATTAAAGGTCTTCTCCAATTCATGACTTACTCCCTATGGGGGTATCCAGAATCTTCCGGTAACATTCCAGGTACTCATCCGCAACTTTCTTCCATGTAAACCGCTCAGCCTGTTTTCTTGCCCCGACGGACATTTGCTCGTACTTGTTAAATTCATTAGCAAGCTGCTGAATTGCCTCGGCCATCGATTTCGCATCAGCCTGCTCAACAATAATTCCATTGTCTATGATTAATTCTTCCACTCCCTCACAGCGTGTCGTGATTATAGGCAAACCCGAAGCCATTGCCTCAAGCATGGCGTTGCTCATACCTTCCTGCATAGTAGCACTGATATATATGTCACTGTCACGGTATAAACCAGGCATCTGTTCCGACTCCATTCTGCCTGTAAGTTCAACAAAAGGAGTAAGATTTTTTCCCATTATTAACCGTCTTAGCGATTCCTCTCCAGCGCCGCCGCCGATAATTAAAAACCGAACCTTATATCCCTGCTTAATTAAAAGATATACTGCATCAATCAATATCTCAATCCTTTTTGTCACACTTAATCGACCAACTGTGATGAGCTTCAATTCATCTGAGGGCTGTTTCGTCCCGGAAGGTGAAAAAAAACCTAAATCCACACCGTTCGGAATAACATCAATCGCAACAGACGGCAAAAAACGCAGCGCCCTCGATTTCAAACCTTCACTGCAAGCTACTAATGCAGAAGCCTTTTTCCAAATCGCCTTGAAAAGCGGTCCAAAAATCTTATAATCCACGGCCAGTCGTGCATTTTGACCCGGCACATCGGAACCTCGCAGCGAAATAATGTAGGGCAACCTATTTGCTGTTTTATAACAAAGCCAGCCTGTGGGAAAACCAAAAAAAGCGTGAACCAAATCATAGCTGTTTCGACGTAACATTTTACGGTAATGAAATCCGGCCTTTAACAACCACTCAACAACTTCGATCTTTCGCCAGTAATGCAGTTGTTTCTTATGCACACCAACTTTATAAATGGTAATATTTTCAGATAAGCTTTCATGGGAAAAACCGGGCTGCGCTGCTGATGTTAGTACATCAATCTTAAGCTCATCGTTGTGTATATACTGTTTCAAAAGACAAAGATGGGCACTGGCAGCTCCGCCACCTATCGGTGGAAATTCATAGTTGAGCATAAGCAGGTTTAGTCTCGACACAACTATTGCAACTCCTAACCGGCTGGAGAACTCTTCAATTTGAACAGAATATGCGGGTCGAACGCCTGGACAACGTCATAATTCTTCATAACAAATTCCCGGAACGGCTTCATCGCCATAAAACGCCCAGCCTCATCCGAGTCATAGGTATTAGAAAGCCACCCTGCATAGACCTCGTCTGGATTCAAGGTTTGGGGGTCTAACTGTTTCACTATTTGTTGCTGAGTGATAGGCCAAAGTTCCAAAGGCGGCCTGTTACCGGGGAAGTGACGTTTTCTGCTGTCAACTATGTATTTCGGCTTGTCTGCTTCTAATTCCGCCAGTAAACCTTTAATATCACTGGCGAACCTCTCCGGCGTTTTGGTATGCATTTCACTTGTAAAAGGCCAGGAAGTTGGTGCCAGTCGCCGGGCGGCAACGTATATCCCCGGATACCAGCCCCATACAAAAATTTTGTCACTCGTATCGGAATTGTCCCGGATATATTCGCCGACAGCCTCCCATGAATACTTGCCACCTAAATGACGGCGTATAGCAAGCCGACGCGAAGAAATTTCACGGAATCTCTGTAAATACCCGTTTCGCTTTTCCGGAACATTTGTTGTTGGATTCCGATAGAAATCGCCGAAATGCGGACTCTTGCTGATTCCGAAAAATACATGCCATGACAGAACTATCATTAAAACCAGGCCCGCAAAACCAACAACAGCCCACTTCATTTTATATGCGGCACTATTAAATTTATCAGAATAAATCACAATCACATATCCGCCCAACATCGCCGCCGAAGCATTCAAAGGCAGATAATATTGCTCGTATGAGCGCGGACTTATCCAAATAAAAGATATATCGAGCAGCCACCAAATAGCAAACAGCAGAACAAAACGGTCGTATGGACTTGAAGTTACTTTCTCCTTAGATGTCCTGTTTAAAATCAACCGTACAATCCTTGCAATAATCGAACCGCCAGCCAAGGTAATCGGCAAAATCAGCAGCCAGTAATATCGCAACACAATCGGCCATTGCTGGGAAAAAGGACGAAGCTGCCGAGCGCCCGAGATATACGAACCTCCAAGAGAGCCGGAGCCTGCTTTTGCCGGAATGAAAAGCTGCCAAAAGAATTGATAAGGCAAGGCCGCCTGAACATTCCAGCCAATAATCCATATATAGAACGGCCCGATAGCCACTACTACTCCAGCCAATAGAAGGAGAATATCGGTACCGGTCTGTCTCCAGGTTCGATGTTTCAAAATCGGCTGGGCAATCACAAATAGACCGATTGCTCCAATCACAGAAGTGCCTGTCTCTTTAAACATTGGTGCCCAACTGACAAATCCCCCCGCCAACAACGCCCACCACCATTTACCACCCAACTGCCGTATCACAAAACAGCTCATCCCTATCACCATAAAAGCAATCATATATTGCTCTTTGACATTCCCGAATTTGGCGATGAAGGGAGCGGAAAGATACGCCGAAGCAATAATTACACCCACACCGGCGGAAAGTACCCCAAAAAGTTTTTTTATCGCAACAAACATCATCACTAAAGCAGCTAACTGGAGCACCAACTGAACGATTTTTGGGCCGATGTCACTGAATCCGAAGAGCTTCACGCCGAGGATATTCAAAGTCAGTGTCCCCAGCTTAGCACTCGGTTTTTCCTCCACACCGATTTCGGCGCCTTCGAGGATATGCTTGGCCGAATAAACATAAGCACCGCTGTCGAAGGCACCGGGAGAATTGAATTCGAAATATTTTCCCAATGAAAAAGGAATAGCCGCCAGGACCGCTATCATAATGTATGCAATAAGGTGGCTGTAATTCTTTCGTTCGGGGGATGATACAGGTCTTTCCGTTTGTGGTTTATGATGTTTATCTACGACTCCTCTTTTTCGCCGGATACCTGCAGGATGTCTGTCTTTGCGAGGATCTTTGCTCATGTATTATCCCCCGCTATGTCGGATGGCTCAAGTTTTTCCCGAATAACGTAAGTTGGGCGGTTCTGCGATTCGTGATAGGTCCGGACCAAAAGCTCGGCTATCAATCCCATAAGAATAAACTGGGCACTTATCACCATAAACAGGATTGTTAAATATAACAATGGATTTCCGGTCATATCCGTTTTCTTGATAAGCTTCATAAGAATAACGCCCAGACCGGAAAGAAATCCCAGGAAAAATGAAATCAATCCCCAGCCGCCGAACAACTGTATCGGCTTGGTTGAAAAGCTCAGCAGAAACTTGACTGTAATAAGATCCAGTATGACTTTCCACGTTCTATCCAGGCCGTATTTCGTAGTGCCCGCCGTTCTGGGTCTGTGGTTGACGACCATTTCTGCGATAGTGGCCCCACTCCAGCTTGCCAGGGCCGGGATAAATCGGTGCATCTCGCCATACAATTTTATCTCATCCAATATTTCCCTGCGATACGCCTTGAGTGTACAGCCATAATCATGCAGTTTAACACCTGTAATGGTTGAAATCATCCAGTTGGCAATTTTCGAAGGCAGCAGTCTCGTGACGGCATTATCATATCGTTTTTTTCTCCATCCGCTTACGACATCACAACCTTCATTAAGCTTTTCAATCATCTTCGGTATATCGGCGGGGTCGTTCTGTAAGTCGGCATCGATAGCAACGATTATCTTACCTCGTGCATGGGCAAAACCTGCACTTAACGCAGCAGTCTGGCCAAAGTTCTTCCTCAGGCAAATAATCCTGACACTGGTGTCTTCCTTTTGTAACCGGATTAAAACAGACAGACTGTCATCACTGCTGCCGTCATTGATGAATATTATTTCATAGTCATATCTGTCGGTCAAAGCTTCGGTTATTTGTCGATGAAGGGGACCGATATTATCCTGCTCATTCAACAGCGGCACTACAACCGAAATTTCGGGTTGAACTTCTTTTGCCGTTTTTTGCTCAACACCCTGTCCCTGACTTTTTTCGGTCATATTATATTTCCTGCCAAAACTCTTATTCCCGTATTAATAACTATCATAATAATAGTAAAGATATCGGTTGTAAAGTCGAACCAGAGTAGAGAAAAAACGTAATCAATAGTCCCAAGGTAGGTAAATTACGTAAAATAACAACAAATAAAGGGAAAATGAACTGGTACTATCGCCCTTTAAGGTCGATATACAACCGTTAAACAGGCCCCTGGAAACATAAAGACGCCGGCGAAAATATTATTGATTAGACCTTTTATTAGTGTTAAAATATGGTTTTTTAACAACTTAGAGTTATGGCATATTCTAACGTGGAGACGGGAATATGAGACGAAACAATGTAATTTTATTTCTTCTGACCATACTGGCTTTAATAATGCTCAACAGCGGCTGCCAGGAACAAGCTAAAGTCGAAGAAAAGCTTAAGCCCACCCCCACCGGTGACGAGGAGCTGGCAACCGTTGTGTATGACCCCAATCAGCCATCACCGAAAATGAAATTCGAAAAGGTAACTCTCGATTTCGGCAAAGTAGGCCCGGCGACGAAATCGAACGGTGAATTCAAGTTCACAAACACGGGAGATGAAATATTGAAAATCACTAAAGTCAGCCAATGCTGCGGCGTTGTCACTAAAATGGAAAAAGACGAATACGCTCCCGGTGAAAGCGGGACATTGAAAGTTACATATAACGCACCGGCCGTGACAGGTCGTCAGATGCGACAACTGGTTGTCCATAGTAACGATAAAATAAATCCGGGCGTCAGACTGACTATCAGAGCCGAGATTGTGGCCAAAATCGCCTGCGATCCTAATAAGCTGAAGCTTTCTCTTGATGAAGAAAATGCCGGATGCGGCAAGCTGACGATTAAAAGTCTCGACAACCAGCCTTTTGCAATAAAGGGAATCAGATCGACCGGCAATTGTATAACCGCCGATTTCGACCCGACGGTCAAAGCAACGAAATTCGTCCTTGATCTTAAAGTGGATATGGAAGCCCTCGAAAAGAACCAGAAAGGAAGTATCGATTTTAATCTGACTCACCCCGAAGGGAAAATTGCCTACGTACGCTATGATGTAGTGCCTGAATACACGACAATACCACAGATGCTCATCGTATTTAACGCCGTGCCACACAAAACGGTTTTACGAAAAGTACTGATTCTTAATAACTACAAAGAAGATTTCGAAATCGAGTCAACTTCATCGAAAAACAATGCAATCAAAGTTATTAATAAAAGCAAAGTCAACAACGGCTATCAGTTCGAAGTCGAGATAACACCTCCGGAGCAGGATAAACAATTGAGATTTACGGATGTGTTGAATATCGATATCAAAGGGGGCGAGAAAAAATCAATAATCTGCAACGGGTACTATCTAAGAAGTAAAAAAGACAGTCCCGAAGCGAAATGAACGTTTTTTAGGTAACAGACAAAACTTCATATTCTATGGGTACCTTCGGAACTTGAATAATGAAACTCAAATACTTTATTTTATATCTTATAATCACTGTTTTTTTACTATTACATAACTGCGGCTGCCGGGAAGAAGCGAAAGTCGAGAAAGAGTATATTTCCGTCCCGAAAGGGACCGCTCAAGCAACTGTAGTCGATCCCAATAAACCGGGGCCGAGAATCAAATTCGACAAGACAGTTATAGATTTCGGTAAAGTCGGTCCGGAGACAAAATCAAACGGCGAAATCAAAATTACAAATACCGGGGAGGGCACGCTAAAAATCGCCAAAGTCGAACAGTGCTGCGGTGTTGTCACCAGACTCGACAGGTACGAATACGCCCCCGGCGAAATCGGGATATTAAAGGTCATATATAACGCAACTGCGGAGATCGGCGAGTTTAAAAAAACCCTGTACGTTCAAAGCAATGACAACAAAAACCCGAACGCCAAATTGACTGTTAAGGCCAAGATAGTACCCAAAATCGCCTGCAAACCGGACAGGTTAAAGCTGTTTCTTAACGAAGAAAACGCCGGTTGCGAAAAGGTCACAATAAGCAGTCTCGACGATAAATCCTTTGAAATATCAGGAATTACTTCGACCGCCGATTGTATCACCGCTGATTTCGATCCTGCGGCCAAGGCAAAAGAATTCGTGCTCGAGTTCAAAGTAGATAATGAAAAGCTTGAAAAGGATCCTAAAGGACGCATAAAGATTTCCCTGACGCATCCAGAAAATAAATCCGTGAGTATCCCCTATAATGTGGTGCCGAAATACAGTGTCGATCCCCAGGCACTCATCTTGTTTAACGCCGAACCTCTACAAACTATTAAAAGAAAAATCAAAGTTATCAATAATTACACAGATGATTTCGAGATTGCCTCAACCGAATCGAAAGATAACATAATTAAAACTATCGATATCAACAAAATCGAGAACGGATATAATCTCGATATTGAGATAACACCGCAGGCTAAAGAGGGAAACATGAGATTTTCAGACGTATTTTATATCAACATCAAAGGAGGTGAGAAGCTGGCAGTATCCTGTACAGGATACTATTCAAGAGGATAACATGGGATAAAATAATGTCACATGCACGTGAATGTCCCATAATGAAACCATCGCCTCTTCGGATATTAACTTAAATTTAATCTCAGCAGATTCTCTGTAATATAATACCGAACAGAGTGAATATCAGAAAATTCTATTTTACGGATTAAGCTCTACTAGGAATGATTAAGCGAATAGCTATCGGAATATTTTGTGTTGTATTAATAAACCTGTGCTGCGTCCCACAGCCACCAACAGGATCCTCAAGACATGAAACAGGGCATTCGGGAAATGATGATATGTCCGAGACAATCACTGTCTTTTTTACCGGGTACGAACTCGGAGAATTGAAACCCTGTGGCTGCTCGGGCGGTCAGCTTGGAGGACTTGACAGAAGAACTACTGTTTTCAACAGTGTTCCCGAAGTACAAAGACTCATTATAGATACAGGCTCTTTGGTTAAGAGCGAGGGCGAGCAGGACATGATAAAATTCAATATAATTATCCAGGCTTTCGATTTGTTAGGCTATGATTTGATACATTTTAACCGGCACGATCTCGAAATTATCGACAATAACTTCGGTTCGCCGGACGGTTATGAATCAATATTGAATATCATAGCCCCGTCCGGTCCGTTAAGCTCCGGTACACCCGCAAAATTCACACAGAAGTTCCAATTGCACGACAAGTTCGTGGATATTACGGTAGCAACTATTGACGTTAACTCGACTCCTATAGAGTTCATAGGTGAGCTCTACTTTCCCGCTTCCGGCTCAGGAGACGAACCTCCCGGTTACCCTGTTAATATCCTTATCCTGGACCGTTGTGATCCGGAAATTATCAAATCTATCGCCGAGAAAGCACCCTCCGTTGATTGTCTGATCTGCCCTTCCGAATCAGATGAGCCTCATATCGTCGGTGACCCGAACAACAGGCCGCTGGCCTTCACCGTCGGGCGGAAAGGCAGACATATAGCGAAATTGCTGATAGATACATCCCAAATAGAAAACATGACGAAACTGAGCTTTCAAGCTCAAAAGGTCACAGAAGATTTGAAACAGGACGAAGCCCTGATTAATTTATACAAAGATTACCAGAAGTTTGTCAAAGACAGGAATCTCCTTGAAAACTACCCTCGGTTTACCCTGCCCGAGGGATTGCATTATGCAGGCTCGGAATCCTGTGCTACATGCCACCAGTACTCGTATATAGAATGGATGGGCAAGCCCCATGCAAGCGCTTTCGCAACGCTCGAAAAAGCAGGCTCACAATACGACCCGGAGTGTGTCAAATGCCACGTTGTCGGGATGGATTATGAAAGCGGATTCATTTCCGAGTCAAAAACACCCCTTATGAAGGATGTGGGCTGTGAAGTCTGTCATGGCCCGGGTTCGAAACATAACGCATACCCCGAGGAAATCAAGATGCCGATTGCCGACGCCAATTCGGTATGTATCGAATGCCACACGCCCGAACACAGCGACGATTACGCAGGACACGAGGAGGAAAAATTATTATTAATTCAACATTGGCCGGAACCAAACGACCTCAGCGATGTCAAATAATACAGAGCATAAGAACACAATACAGGTGATTTTACACTGTTAAGTTCAGTATGATAAAGACATTGCGAATAACCAGTATATTAGCAGCGGTTTTGGCGGTCGTTCTGGTCGGTTTTTTCGTATTTCGTATCGTCCGGGGTATCCGCGGTAATGAAAACGTCAAGGAATTCCTTAGATCACCGGACGTGATTGAGAAATTCAAGACGGCCGAGGGCACCAGGACGAAAACCTTCGTCGGCCAGACATCACCGCTTGTAAAGCAGGCCCAGGCCTTCGCGCTGTATTTAAACCCGCCCGCCCATAAATCGGAAATTTCCAAACAAGGCACCGGTGTAGCCAAGATGAATGTTACACCGAAATTTAAGGTTGTCGGTATCAGTTTCTGCGAGAAGCGTCCGGAAATGTCTATGGCACTGATTGACGAGCCAGGCAAAGGAATTCATTGGGTCAAACAGTCAACTTCGGTAGGGCATTTGTATATTGAACAGGTACAAAATGATCTTGTAATTGTCAAAAGCGGCACGGAAACCTTCAATCTTGTGCCCGAGCGGGAAAAGCCGGAGTCCAAAAGTCCCGTCACCGGCTCATCAAGCGCTTCTAAAAAGCCGGGAATCTCAGTCGGCAGCCCCGCATCCAAAGCACAATCTTCCGTTAGAAATCGCAGCTTAATTAAAAGAGTGCCACAAAAACCTCTGCCGTCCAAGCAACCCGAAGAGAGAACAGAGGAACTCGAGAAACTATACGAAGACCTGAAAGAGTTAAAAGATAAATCCGATATGAACGACTCCGAACTCAGTGAAGAGGAAAGAGCCAGACAAATTGAGAAAATTATTTCAAGTTTCAAGGCATCTTACGTCAGCCCGGAAGAAACGAAAAAACTCGATGACCTGGCTGAACAATTGAAAGACGACGAAAGCGAGCCGAATATAACCGATACCGAAGAAGAACTTCCTATAGAGTAATCTTTTACAGGTTTTATAAAGGGAAAGATAATTTACCTGCCCCCCATATTGTTGTGAGGTTCCCCAAAGGCGCACAAAAGCCTTTGGGGACCCCAACAAACTTCGAGAAGCTGTTGATCTGCCGTGTGTTATACATATTGTTTTATCGACCCATAATATTATATTCATCATTTGTCATCGAATAACAAAGCATTACAGAATTTATCAGCAAATTAGTCTTTTTTTACCCGAAAAATCAGGAACTTTTACCCATTTTATATGTCTGAATATATAGCTGTTTCCCGAATGTCAGGGTGGTGGGAATTAGTGAATATATATGAAAGAACTTCCGATAAAAAACGTAATATCAGTCAATTGTAACCGGCAAAACCGGGGAAGTTCGAATGCGTATAAATCAGATTTATGATTCTTCTAACGAAATTGTACATTGAACGGCAAAAAAACTTATTGACGTCCTGCAAAGTTGCAACCGGTTTATGTTATTGGAGCAAAACCATATACGTACTTCCCCGGATAACGGGGCAAAACTCCGTTTGATTTTGCGCAGTAACATAATTTATTTTAAACCGGCCGAGCCCGGTCAGGACTGAGGGGCGAATGTGATGGCAAAAAAGCATTTTTTTCAAAAACGGAATATCGTGACAATTGCTTTATCGGTAACATTCCTGCTGTGCGGCGGTTATCTCTTCGCAAATGAGCAGGAGGCTTATGAACTTGTACCGTACAGGATTATTACCCTGAAAGATATAGCTCCCGAGGTGGGCAAAAAGTTCCTCGATGATATGGGGATAGGCACAGTTTCGCATTTTCCCAATTCGTCCGCACTTTTAGTGACGGCCCAGCCCAGGGAGTTAGCCAAAGCAAAAGCGATTCTCGATCTTATCGATCAGCGGGAAAAATATACCGTACAGGAGATAATTCCCGCATCGACAGCCGGGAACATTCCCTCCAGCGAGCGAATCGCGGCAAAAATCGGCAATATATCGATCGGCAGCTTCACAACCCCTCCCGCCTCTCAGAACGGCATAAAAGCTATCATCGATTTTCACAATAATGCCATTGTTGTTATTGCACCTGTGGGCGTAACGGATAAAATTGTCACTACGATAAGACAATTGCAGAACACAGAACAACCTGACAAACAAGGAGCAAGCTCCATAACAAATACAACTGAGCCAAATCCCGTTGCCGCCCTGCTCGGACAAAACATATCCGAACAAAAAATACCACAGATAAAAGTGACCGAACAAAAAATCGCTGAAGGAAATATACAGGAACAACCATTAACAAAGCAAATACCTCCTGTACAGACAACCGCACAGGAAGAACAACAAGGGCGGGCGGCATCCGGTCTTTTTGCCGCCACTGAGCCTGCCGGCTCGACTAACATTCCCAATGCAGATGACATTATCAAGCTGACTTTACCCGAGAAACAGACAATGGTGGCATTTCTGGGTATGGTGGGGCCGTACCTGCAGATGGATTTCATGTATAACGAATCGGATTTGGCCGACCAGGAAGTTACATTCAATCCCAACGGCAAGCTCCAGGGGCCTATAACGGTAAGAGATTTATATCATTTGCTCGAATCCGTGCTGAAATTTAAAGGTTTTGTTATGACCCGCGGCATGGGCAATCTCGTTACTATCGTTCCGAAAGACAGTGCGTTAGATATCGATCCGGCCCTGGTCGAAGCTGAAAGGCCGCAAATCGGGACCGGTGATATAGTTGTCATGAGTGTTTTCGAGCTAAAACATATAGATACGACAAGTGCCAAGGAATTTTTGGAAGGTATGAAGCTTACGACGGACATAACCACGATTGCCGAAACGAAGACACTTATCGTAACCGCCTACGCACATCGTATGCCGCGTATAAAGGCCCTGCTGGACATCGTTGACAGACCCGGAGAACCCAGGAAGTTCCGGTACAGGCAGTTACGATACACAATGGCACAGACACTGGCACCGAAACTCAAGTCGCTCGCGGAAGAACTTGGGACTGTCTCTATTACTATCGCCGCGGAAGAAGGACAAATCCCGAGCAATCCTCCGCCTCCGGTGAAAAGAGCTACTGAAACGACAACCGCATTTAATGCACGGCGTCGCGCATGGCAAACTCAGGTAAATCAGCTAAACAGGCAAAGACAGCAGGCAGCCGGCAGAGGAACTAGAGGAGCCGCAACACAGCAAACCGAAGCGCTCACCCCGACCGTATATGTGGACGCAGACGAAAGAACCAATCGCATCCTGATGATAGGCCTGAAAGATCAATTGGATGATATCGAAGATTTGGTTGATACTCTCGATGTGGCGCAGCAGGATTTGCGGACCATGATACCTTACAAAATCGAATACCTCGATGCCGAAGAAGTCAGAAAAAAGCTGGAGGAGCTGGGCGTCATTGGAGCCAGGCAGGACTCTTCGACATCTTCGAGAACTTCCGATGATATAAAATCCCCGGCCGCTACGACTCCCGCTGCCAGGGCACAGTTACAAAGAATCACGGCAACCGAAACCCAACCGGAAAGCTCAGCGACCGAACCTCTCTCGGGAGAGCCGCAGGTAATCGTTCTCGAATCGACAAATTCGCTCTTAGTTAACGCCACCGCCGAGCAGCACGAACGTATCGCTTCAATTATAAGTCATATAGATCAGCAAAGAGCCGAGGATGAAATTCCCTTCAAAATATATCCGCTTGAAAACTCCTCTCCTGCGCATCTGAGAGATCTCCTGACGCAGCTTATTGAGGAAACCATCGAAAATAAACAAGCCGGAGACGACAGGATTGAAATAGTAAAAAGACCACGGCTGGAAGATAAAATCACCATCGTTGACGATCCCAATACCTTCTCTCTGATCGTGTACGCCAATAAGAAAAACCAGGATTGGATAAGTAATCTAATAAAGACCCTCGATAAAAGACGGCCGCAGGTCTTGATAGACGTAACACTCGTCGAAGTCAGCAGAACCGATCTTTTCGATCTCGATCTGGATATGGTCAGCAAATTTCCCAGAATGGTTGCCGGCGGAGAAATGCAAGCACTCGATGCCCTCCTGGAACCTTTCGCCGATGGTCATATCACCGAAGTAACATCCTACTCAGGAAAAGGAACCGGATTTTACAGTGACCGGCACATCCAGGCCCTGTTCAGCGCCATGCGAACGAAAAGCTATGGACGAGTTCTGGCAAAACCAAAAATCTTAGTAAACGATGGACAAGCCGGCAGAATCAGTACGACTGATAAAACAAATGTTAGCATAGAGAGTATCATCGTCCCGGATCAAGGTAGTGCGCAAACAACTACAGCATATGAGGAGTATTCAGCAGGAATAGAGCTAACCATAACACCGAATATCAGTGAGGGTGATTTGCTGTTGCTTAAGGTAAACATGACACGTTCCGACTTTGATGAAAAAACTAAGGGTTTAGGAACTCCGCCTGATACTACTGAAAGTGTGGTTGATACGACGGTGACCGTCCCGGATGGTCAAACAATTATTCTCGGTGGTCTGATAAAATTAAACCAAACCAAAGGCGGCTCAAAAGTCCCGATCCTCGGTGATATACCTTTGTTGGGCGGGCTGTTCAGAAGCACGAGCAATACGGACCGCTCATCCAACGTCTATGTCTTTGTTAAAGCCAACATCCTCAGGCCCGACGACACCGTTGCGGGATTGCCTGATTTGGAGAGAATGTCGGACAGAAACAGAATATCGTTCGAGAGACTCGAAGACGAATTCCAGAGATACGAAGACTGGCCGGGATTCAAACCCAAACCGATGGAGCCTTTCAAAGTTCTCAGTACAGAGTAGTAATGAAAGATTTACTTATAAAAACAGCCAAGCGCACAGGTCTGATGGACCATGAGCAATTGGCAAAATTTCTTGAAGAAAGCACCGGGCAGGGGCGAATCGATGAGACTCTGCTTAACTGCCCTTACTTCACGGAAGATGTCGTATTGAAGCTTTTTGCCGAAGCTCTCGGCTGGGAATATTTGCCGGACATATCCGCTAAAAATGTTCCCCTGGATTTCATCGAATCCGTGCCTGCAAACTATGCACAGCATCATTTTCTTATAGGTATAAGGCCGGGATCCGATAACGGCGAGAATTCCCAGACACAAGAGGGCCAAAATGACTCCGATGAATTGACCGTTGTGTTGTCAAAACCGCTGGATGTCAACGCACTCGATAACATTTCCAAGATGACCGGCCTGCCCGTCAAAGCGGCGGTATCCACACGTGCCGCTATTACATCAGCTATCGACGTGGCATACGAACAGAGATCTACCGTCATCGAAGAAGTGGCCGAAGAGCTCGATTCTCAGAATCTTGACAGGCTCGTTGACGAAGTATCAACTTCCGACGACCTGCTCGATGTCGTGAATCGGCCGCCGGTTATCAGGCTGGTCAACGACATCCTGTTTCGAGCCCTGCAGCTACGGGCCAGTGATATTCACGTTCATCCGTACGAATCGAAGATTCAGATTCGTTATCGTATTGACGGTATATTATACGACACTCTCAGTTTGAACAAAAACGTACTGCCGCTCATTATCTCCCGTATCAAGGTCATGGCCGGTATGGATATTGCCGAGCGACGGCTCCCCCAGGACGGCAGGTGCTCCGTCAGGCTGGGCCAGCGAGAAGTCGATTTGCGTATCAGTACCGTCCCGACCAGTTTCGGCGAACGCAGCGTTATGCGACTGCTCGATAAAAGCACGGGCCTGTTCACTTTAGACGAGCTGGGATTGAGCGGGGAAGATTTGAATAAATTCGACTCTCTGTTAAACCGCTCTCACGGCGTAATTTTCGTGACCGGCCCGACCGGCAGCGGAAAAAGCACCACGCTGTACGCCTGTCTGAACAGAATCAACTCGGCGGAGAAAAATGTAATAACGATTGAGGACCCTATCGAATACCAGCTCGAAGGCATAAGCCAGATTCAGGTCGCCTCCAAAAAGGGTATGACTTTTGCCACTTCGCTTCGGCACGTGCTTCGTCAGGACCCGGATGTCATCATGGTCGGCGAAGTTCGGGACATCGAAACTGCTCGCATGGCAATACAATCGTCGCTTACGGGCCATCTGGTTTTCAGCACACTGCACACGAACGATTCGGCCGGTGCGGTCAGCCGGCTTCTGGATTTGGGAGTAGAGCAGTACCTGGTCAGCTCCTCGCTGATAGCTATCATAGCACAGCGGCTGGTTCGAAAGGTCTGCCCGGACTGCAAAGGGCCTGTAAAACCGACAGGCCACGAATTAAGAGAGCTGGGACTGGGCGAAACGGAACTGGCCGACAAGGGTGAATTCTTCGTTGGAACAGGTTGTGAAAAATGTTTCCAGACGGGTTATCGAGGCCGGACAGGTATCTATGAAATGATGATGATTAACGAAGAAATTCAGAACTTGATATACAAAAGAGAATCCGCCGGTACAATTAAAAGATATGCCCTTGACGCAGGGCTTCAGACCTTGAGAATGGACGGCGCCAGAAAGGCTCTGGCGGGAATAACAACTATCTCCGAGGTTTTGCGAGTAACTCAGACGGACATAATGTAAAATAAAGTTTAGTTTATCGACTTTACACTTTATGTTTTAATTTTTAGATTTAATTATGCCAAGATACCATTACACAGCAATAGCAGCGAACGGTAAAAAAGTCAAGGGATCGATTGCCGCGGAAAGTCCCTATGTCGCTCGAAAACAGCTCCGGGCCAGGAGCATTCATCCTTCGTCAATTAACCAGGTCAGCTCCGGATCGGAAAGCAAAATTTCATTGTCATCTTTCTTTGCCAAACGCCGTAAAATCCAGATAATCGATTTTACCAAACAAATGTCCACACTGCTCAATTCGGGCATTAAGCTGACTGAGGCTATTTCCGTCCTTACTCTTCAGACATCCGATGTACGATTTAAGAATGCTCTTGTCGATATTCGCGACCGCGTCGTCACGGGCGAATCGTTTACGGATGCTTTAAGTGACTACGGCGATTATTTCGACGTCGTTTATGTAAGTATGGTCCGTGTAGGTGAAGTCACCGGCACCCTGGGCCAGAGTCTCGCGACGATTGCCGGCTTTATGGAAAAACGCCAACGCGTCGAGTCGAAAGTTATAACAGCAATGATATATCCGATTGTCCTGATTATATTCTGCATCTTCGCGATTTTGGTTCTAACAATAAAGGTCATTCCAAAAATAGCAGAGCAAATCGCCCAGACAGGCCAAGAACTGCCATGGATTACAAAGCGGCTGGTTGATGTTGGTTATATCATGACAAGCTGGGGGCTGTTTGTGGTTATTGCAGTCATCCTCGGGATAGTCTGGACACTGAAGAAATTTCTTAAGACGGAACGAGGAGCGTACCTGCGTGATAAATTTATACTGTCTCTGCCGTTATTCGGTCGTCTGATAAAACAGCGTGTAGCCGCGCGTTTTGCATCGACTCTTTCGACACTTCTTAGTTCGGGACTTGCCATGGCCGAGTCCCTGAGGGTCGTTTCCGAAGTGACCGGAAATACCCTCATGAAAAGGGCCGTACATCAGTCACGAGAGAGGATTCTTGCCGGGGCCGATATTGCAACACCGCTGAGGGACAGCGGCGTTATCGACCCGGCAATCGCTCACATGGTCGCCGTCGGAGAAAAAAGCGGAGAGCTCGAAAAAATGCTTAAAAGTATCAGTGACAATCTCGAGTCTTCAACAGATATAGTGATTGAAAGACTCAGTGCGGCAGTTGAGCCGCTTATTATTATCGTTATGGCTTTAATAATCGGCGTCATCGCGTATGCAACGATCTTGCCGATTTTGGAAGTTTCAGCAGGGAATTTTTAATCAGTACCCCCGGGAGGCAAAAAAATGACAAGGAAAAAAAGTAAAAAACAAAACAGATATGGTTTTACGATGATTGAGCTTATGGCTATGCTCATTATTATCGGCCTGCTTATGACTGTAGTGGCAACCAAAGTATTAAGCAAGATAGAAAAGGCCAGGGAAACAACTACCAAGGCCAATCTCAAGATTCTTCATTCCGCCGTCAACATGTTTAAGATGGATACCGCTCGATACCCGACTGAGGATGAAGGATTAACGGCCTTAATAATACAGCCCAGCGATGTGACGACATGGGAACCGGGTGGGTATCTCGAAACAACAGAAATAACGAAGGACGGCTGGGGAAATGATTATGTTTACGAGGCCTATCCGGAAAACGATCTGCCGTTTGCAATCAGAAGCTGGGGGCCCGATAAAGAACCGGATACCGACGATGACCTGCTCAGCACGGATGCGAACTGACAGTATCATCCTGAGACATTTTGCGTAATATGAGAAAATTCCTTTTATGTGCAATACGAAATACGCAAATCCGGTATCGAGCAAAGCAGATGCAAGCCGTACGAAAAACGGTTTCACACTGGCGGAATTGCTCGTCGTTGTTGTAGTGATTTCGCTGTTTGCGCTTTTGGCCCAGATACATCTTTTCAAGCTGCTTAGAAAAAATACTTTCAAGGCACAAATACAGCAGCTTGTCTCGACAATGCAAATGGCCGCAACAGCAGCGGCAGAAAGTGACAGAAGATATGAAGTGATTATCGACCTGGACGAACAGAGTTTCCTGCTTCGGGAGATAACTACGCCCGATTTGACCGAGGTCCTGGAGGAGGAAATTATTTTGCAGGACAGGCTAAGTAATAACTGCCGGCTTGTTTACGTGGAGTTCGACGACGGATTATTCACCCATGAAGGGCGGGCAAAGTTCAGGGCCGGGCACTCAGGCTGGGCCTTCGGCGGTAAAATCGTCCTGCTCGACGAGAAGGAAAATCCGTATTCGGTCGTGGTGAACCGGCTGAACAGAATTATCACGTTAGAGGAAGGTGACGTAAGGCTTTTGGAGCCGAAATATAAAGATGATCTCGTATTCTAAAAAAAATAAAGTATCCGGCGTGATTTTTTGCTTATCACGCAATTCCGCCAGGAAAGCCTTCAGCCTTACCGAGGTTTTAACGGCCCTAATGATCCTTGCGCTGATGAGTTCGAGCGTATTAGTTGTCATCGACCGCTGTATTACTTCCTCGACAAATTCGGTTTTGCAGATGCAGGCCTTTGAGGTGGCAAGAGAAAATATGGAAACTCTTTTGTCCGGGGATTCCGTCCAGGAAAGCGTCGAGTACGGCACCAGTGACAAATATCCTCAGATTAACTGGCAGACTGTAGTCGAGACCTTTTACGAACCGATAACATCCAGTATGTGGCTCAGGGGTGTCTGTACGGCAGAATACATAGACGCATCGGGAAAAAGACAGACCGTTGAGCTGATGCACTGGCTGACAGGTTTGACCAAGGAGCAATTGCTTCAAGTTATGAATCAACAGGATGAAGAACTGCTGGCCGCTCAGCTCCTCGAAACTATAGAGGAAGCCGCCGAGTATGCAAACGTCGATACCCAAACCATAGAAAAGTGGATCGACAACGGTATGCTGACTACCGAGGACGGCTTTTTCATTAAAAGTAATCTTGACCTTTATATGCATACCGACGGAAACCCGAGTCCCGAGGACAAAAACAGGCAAATAACTTCCAGGGCCGAACTGAAAGGGCAAAACGCCGGACAAAGCGAGGGCGATATAGACCCTAAGACAGGCTTGCCGTACGAAGAACTTGAAAAAATGGATATATCACAAATTTGGGACTTATTGAAGGATAGACAGCAATAAAAACATTTGGTTTGATTATGACAACCGGCTTTAAAGACAAAATACAAAGGTCTTCGAATATACGCGAGACGCGAGCAGGATTTTCTCTGGCCGAGGTTCTGGCGGCCGTAACAATAGGTTCCATGATCCTGGTTGCCGCCCTGAGCATATATAACAGAGCGGATAAATCGGCCGCTAAAGTTACGCAAAAGCTCCAAAGCACCCAACTGTCGTCGGAAGTTCTTCAGCGCATAGCAGAAGATCTCGACAGGATAATTTCATCAAACTCGGATACGACTATAAACATCCAGAATAAATTTAAAAACGGCTTTCCCGCAGCCAAGCTTACTATCACGAAAACCATCAAAGACAGCGCAAATAAAGAACAGAAATTCGAGGAAATCGTCTGGCAAAGTCTCTACGACTACGAGAGTCCGGCTACCGGTCTTGTTTTGTACCGCGGTTATAGCGGGATTGCACTCGAAGATAAACTGCTCGATAAAAACAAAGAGAACCTTGAGCTGGACCGTTCGGCGCCTATCTGCAGCGGCGTGACTTTCTTCGAAATAAATGCGATCCGGAATGGAAAACCCGTGGATAAATGGGACGGTCCGTCACCTTCCGGTATTACGGTGACATTGTCTTTTGCCGAACCATATAAAAGAGTTAACGGCACGTTGGATGTGCCGGACACCGAAAAAGATACGCGAACCATAGCCATCGACAGGACCAGAAAAATCCGGTTTGCATTGGAAACTACAAAATCTCCCGAGGACGTGAATACTCCGAAACCGACAGATACATCCAGAGAGGAAAAATCATCTTTAAGGGACCGGACAACAAGAACAGGCAGATAATGAATAAAGGCATAACAAAAAGGGACATTTCACATAAGCGTCACGGCATCGTATTGCTGGTGACATTGGTGCTGCTGGTCGTGCTCGCGACTCTGGGTTACACGCTGACCAGCAGAGTATCCGCCGACCGTCACCGCAAGCAGTATATCATAGACTACAGCAAGGCCAGGTATGGCTGCGACTCGGCGGTCAAATACACCCTTGCCACCCTGGAAGAAATCGATACGCAGCTTATCAGCCGGCCGAATGAGCCGGATTTTTCCGATTTGTTCGCTCTCGACGAAATCGGATATCAGGCACTTGTGGAACAATGGCAGAACCAATCCGACCAAACAAAAAATAACCGAAGGATTAGTGAAGCCGATAAAACCGACGATATAAATAATCCGGACGATACCTATAGTTACTACAGTCTCGATTCTATGGTGATTCGAGGACCTTACGGCCCCCCCTGGCCCCTCGCGACGGAACCGGCTGAATTCGAGATCGGCTCGGTTAAAGTCCGAATCGAAATCGAAGATGAAAATGCAAAATACCCCCTCGGCTGGGCCTTGTTAAATTATCCCGAGCTGATTCCCGAAACCGAAGCGGGATTAGTGACTTTCTGTGAAATGGCAGGACTCGACGCTGAACGGATCGAATCACTCAGAGTCGAATTAAACACGATAGCCGAAATAAAACCGTTCAAGCTCGACTTCAAACCGATAACAACGGTCACAAGAACACCGGTAATACAGACAAGAACCAGAGGTACCGTCAGAAAAAGCTCTACCGGCAGAGCAACCGCCAGACCGCGGGTATCGAGAAAGGTCATAACTGTCCCCGTACAGATTTCCGAGCAGACCACACATTTCTCCCGGCTTTTTCACAGCTCGCTGATTGACACCGAAGCTCTCGCCAGGCCGAACGAAATGACCGGGACCAGAAAAGAATCCGCTCTGAAATATATGGGAACCTGGGGCTCGCGACAAGTTAATATCAATACTGCCCCCCGTCACGTTCTGGAGGCCGCTTTTATCTTCGGCGGCGACGAAGTAAAAATCGCCGAGGAGATAATACAGAGAAGGCGAATAGAGCCTTTTACGGACATTGCGGATCTGAAAAATGCGCTCGGCAGTTATTCCGATCAAATAACCAAATGCGAGCCGTATATAACAATGAGAAGCTCTCTTTTTACGATAAAAATTACCGCAATCAGCGGTGTAGCAAAGGCCTCATCGGTCATAGCCATTAGAAAAGAAGGTGCTAACGTGACACGAATTGCTTTAATCAACAGTTGAATATCGACTATGTAGGAGTTAATTAACAGTGCCATCTCAAAACTACCTGGGAATTTATATTAACAAGGACACTGCAACGGTGGTCTGTGTCGATCCTCACGGCCGCGGCGAAAAAATTGTCGGCGGTTTCAGCGTTTCGGCCCACCAGCAGGAGCAGTCGAACATGCAGACCCTGGCAAACCTCATCGCCCAGGGCTGTGCCGAAAGAAAGCTGGCATTCTCCGATGTGGCCGTGGCCCTGGATTGTGCGATGTTCATGCAGCATACGGTCAAAAGCCAGTTCATCGATCTAAAGCAAATCGCCGCAACAATCAGGTTCGATACCGAAGAAGCTCTTGCCACGGACATCTCGGATATTGCACTGGCTTTCCAGATTACTTCGATTGACGAGAGCGGCTCAACACTGACCGTTTTCACCGCTCAGAAAAAATTATTATCAGAAGTCATCCTATCCCTGCAGCAGCACGATCTCGATCCCGTAACCCTCGAGCCGGACATACACTGTCTTTCAAGATTCATCGACAATAAAACACCATCCGACCGGATCGGGCAGGGAACCTTGTTCGCTATGATCTCCGGCCGCAGCGGCTATCTTATAGCCCCCCCGCCGCCGGCCGGAAGCTCGCGTAAAGCAGCCATGGTTCGAACTTTTTTGATAGGACCGAAGCAAAACAGGACCGAGCTGCTTACCAGAGAAGTGCTCATGACTTCGGCGCTGGCCCAAAGCGACGAGCCGATAAAGAGTCTGAGAGTTTCCGACTCGACAACGGACCCCGACATCGAGTCACTCAGTGACAGAGTCGGTATTGAAACCGCCGCTTCGGACATGTTCCAGGGGCCCCCCGGCGAAATACAAAATATCGGCGAGTGTCCGGACCGGATTCATTGTGCAATTGCCTGCGGCGCCGCAATGTCTCTTTTCGAAAAAGAGCACAATGTGAATTTTCGGGACGATTTCAGCCCGTTCCAGGGCAAAACATTGAAACTGCGGAACGCCCTGAAATTCGCCGTTATATCCGTCTCCGTTCTTTTTATCGCGATCGGCCTGTACTTCCAGATACAACTGTTCAATGTCAACAGGGACAGGAAAAATCTCAGAAACAGGTTTTCACGTGACTACGCCGCCGTTGCACTGGAAAAGTTCCCGGAGGAAACCACATTCAAACAAGCCCTTCGGGACCTTGGTTCACTGCAAAGGAAAATCGAAGCACAAAAAAAGGGCCTCGGAGATACGGATCAGGCTTCTATATTGTCAAAGCTGACCCTGATACTCACGGCGTTTAACGAATGTGCCGACAAAACAAACCTTAACATAAAACGGCTCTCAATTAACGCCCAGAGCCAGAATATTACCATTACAGGTGACACATCCGGACGGCCGCAAACGATATTGTTTTTCAACACCCTTCGTAAGAACAACCTGACTGTTAATACTCCGGGTTACAATACGGTAGGTAACCGCGACGGCTTTAGCATTACGGTGACGCCGAAATAATAAAAAATCGAGGACAGATTTTATGAATAACATTCACAAAAATCCGATTCTGTATTATATAGCCATCCCTGTCTTAATAGGAATTTGGCCCCTGTTGGTATGGGCTTTATACCTGCCGGACGCACAGGAAGACCTGGATCAGAACCTGGCAATATATAAGAACCAGGCCGAATCTCTCATGACCGAGATACTAAATCTCGATCCGGGCCGGCTTGATTCCGCCGATCCCAACGAAAATACCGCCGATTTCAATTACGACACCGTAGTTGACAGAATCGCCTCTTTGTGCGGCATACCGCCGAGCAAATGCAAGCTTGACCCTCGTCAGATTCAGGAGACCTCGGACCAGAAAAGCCAAAGCGCAAACGTGTCATTATCACAGGTTGACATTACGACATTCGCAAGATTCCTCACGACCATCCAGATGCGCTGGCCGAATCTGCAATGTACGAATATTACACTTTCTCAGAAAGCCGGCCTGCCGGATATGTGGGACATCAGCCTGGATTTCAAATATTACTATTAAGCCCCCCACCAATCTGTCATGAGCTTGACGAATGGATTTATTCGAGTAGTTTTGCCCGCCATTAAGTAAACGTCCCGAATATTCCGATTTGTATTAATTTGATACTGCCCATTCGCCAAAGAGCACAATCGAATGAGCAATACAATCTATGCAATTATAATAGGTTTCTTTATAGTTCATCTAATTGAATCTATTAATATCACGACTAATATCCGGCAGCTTTGATTGTTACGGTAGCATCAGGTAATCCAGGAGACTTTACCGTAAGTATGATGTCCCCGGCGGTTTGCGTACTTTTGATTACAACCAGCGCGCGTCCATGCCAGGCTTTACGTGTATTTCCTACATACGGATCAAGGTCTTTTAAATTGGCATTATCTACACCGGCAATAACTCCCGAACCTTTAATGCTAAACAGGAGTCGGTTCTCTGCATTGGGCTGAATATTGCCGTCCTTATCGGTTATTTCAACAGTAACAAATGATAAATCCTGTCCGTTCGCTATAATTTTTGAGCGATCAGCAATTAATTTTATTTTAGCAGATTCACCTGCCGTTTTTAAGATGGATGATTCCAATTCGTTGTTTTCTTTTACACCAACAGCCCTTAAAACACCAGGAGCGTAAGGCAGTGTAAACGTAGCTTTATATTTCTGTTCTCTGGTTGTTGGTTGTTCCCCTATGAGTTTGTCATTAAGGTAAAGTCGGACTTTCGGATATTTCGAATACACTTCAACCTGTATGTCTTTCCCTTCGTATCCCGGCAATGTCCAGCTTTCCCATGTCGGCCAAACAGACCATCCGGTTTCCTTAATTTCGCCTTTGTCAGGGTTAGGTTCCCGTACCGCCATATAGAGCTTTTCGGTGTTGTTATATAGTAAATTTCGATAGTGCGATATTGGTTTTCTCCAACCTATCAGGTCAATATCGCCACAGTAGGCCCCGTGCCATGGAAAAAAGTCACCTTGCCAATGTTCGCCTTCCGGTTCTCCCGGATAGTAGTAACGGCCAATACCTGATTCCCCCAAATAATCCATTGCAGTCCAAACAAAATCACCGATGATGTAACTATTACTCTGCACTATGTCCCAAATATAGAATGCATTCCTGGGATAGGATTCGGTGTTAACAATGATCCGGGATGGAACCCGTTCATGGTCGGAGGCAGCACGTTGCAATTGATAATTATATCCACAGATATCATGTGCTGCCATTAGCGGGTCAAATATGTCCCAACCCTGGTTCCAGGTTGTCATGGCAGAAGACACAGGCCGTGTCGGGTCGATTTGACGTATACAATTGGCAAGCTTTTTGGCGGTTTCAACAGCTTCGGGCTTCGTTCTTTCAATTATCTCGTTACCTGTGCTCCAAATAATAACAGAAGGATGATTTCGGTCCCGCAATACCATGGATTCCAAATCTCGTTTCCACCATTCGTCAAAAAACCTTGCATAATCGTAGGGAGTTTTGCTTTCTCTCCAGCAATCAAACGACTCGTCCATAACTAAAAGACCTAACCTGTCACAAGCATCCAGAAAAGCTTCCGAAGGAGGATTGTGAGAAGTTCGCACGGCATTGAATCCGGCTGATTTTAGCAGCTCCACTCTTCGCTCTTCAGCCCGGTCGTAAGCAGCAGCGCCTAAACAACCATTATCGTGATGCACACAACCACCGTTTAAAATCACTGTTTCCCCGTTGAGTTGAAATCCGCTATCAGTGCTGAATTTTATGGAACGTATTCCAAAGGTGGTATCGGTCATGTCAATTGTTTTGCTTCCCTGCGTTACTTTTATTAGTGCCTGATACAAGTTGGGAGTTTGTGGTGACCACAGCAACGGATTATCAACCGTTATGGTTTGTACTACTTCCTTTTCATTATTTGCCTGAAGTTCAACTTTAACCTGACTATTACCTGCACTCTTAGAATTCTTATCTGTAAGCTGCGATGACAAAACAACGCTTTGTTGCGAATCTGTTTCGTTCTTTACAAGTGTTTTTACCTGAACGGTAGCTTTTTCCGAGCTTATCTCGGGAGTTGTAATTGCTACGCCCCAATGTCCGATGTGAATCGGATAGGTTACAAGAAGCCACACATGTCGGTAAATTCCGGAACCACTGTACCAGCGGCAATTCGTTTGCTGGGAATTATCTACGCGTACAGAGATAATATTTTCCTTATCGAAGTTTAAATAAGGAGTAAGATCATAGTAAAAAGATGTATATCCGTATGGATGTACTCCCAGGGATTTTCCATTGATATACACTTCGGAATTCATATAAACGCCTTCGAAGTAAATAGAAACGCTTTTACCCGCCCATGCAGAAGGAACATAGAGCTTTTTGCGATACCATCCTATACCTGCAGGGAAGTAACCTCCGCCGCCACCTGTCGAATTATTTGGATCTAATTTACCTTCTATGCTCCAATCGTGTGGTAAATCTATATTTCGCCAGTTGTTATCGTTATAATCGTTGGTACTTGCGGCTAGGTAATCTCCCGATATGAATTTCCAATTATGATCGAAAAGTAGTTTTCGACCAATATTTTCCTGCTTTTGGTCGATTCCCAGAATACAACCTGCTATCAGCAATATTGCTATTGTTAGAAAATTAATGTGTTTGGTCATAAACAATATCCAAGCATTTTTTTCATAATTCATCAATAACACTTACATCTACCCAACTAATATCTCCATTTTTTTGATATCCTTCAAGCTTTATACTAAAAAGAAAATATATTTTCTGTCAGGGTGATAAAGGGTGTCCGCTTGCCCCACAGGGGGTACATTTTTCGTTCTTCGCACGCCAGCCCTTGAGTTAAGCGAAGGACCGCAATACACCCCGGCAGTTTTGCATTGCAAAACTATACAGATGGGGAAAAGTCATTGTCATTTTTCCTGGAAAATCGCGGTTTTTCCTTTCATAAAGGGGAACATTTTGTAAAATGATTAATAGCGTATAGCGGGTAGCGTATCGCAGATAGGGATATCGAGCATTGAATTATGAATAACGAATGGGGGAATATAAGTTCAAATATAACATAAACATTCCATATTTAGCCCGTCAATTTATTGGCGGGTTCAAAAAGAAAGGATTCGACAAATGTAGAGAATTCTCGACAAATTGACCTTTTTTGAAAAAACAAAGCCAATTCCTAACGGCAGAAAACAGAATACAGGAGACAGAAGCCAGAAGGAAAAAATGCAAAACAAAGCCAATTTGGGAAGGGCCCAAATTGGAGTAAACTTTTTTGTGACAAGTAAATATGAGGAAATAAGCGGTTTTGGTTATAAAAAAAACAAACCCAATTCGCCGGCCGGTGGCCGGAAACTCGAAATTCTAAATCCGAAATCCGAAAGTTGTGCAGGTAGGGTTGGAAAGTCAAAGGGGGTTGAAAAAAATCAGAAAAATGGCTTTTTTTATATTCTTCAGTATTTTGAAATCCGCAGGTATTACTACATATAGTATATTGTGTAATTACCCCGAACAGACCCGGCCGGCTTGCCGTCGTGTTAATCTGGGTTTGGGTAAATCATTATTTTTAGTATTATTATGCCGGATTTTGCTTAAAATCAGCGTAAATTCATACTTTATCGGTGGTTATTGAAATATGGAACTTTTCTAAAGTTTTACGAGCACAGTGGTCGATACCAATATTAGAAGTTAATATCGAGCCTCGAAAGGGATTTAGGGGACACACAATATATAGTGGTTATTGCTTTCAACGCGAAAAAGGGACATTTTCGTCTTGAAGCTCGACATACAAGGTAAATTTAATGCCAGATTTTGATTCGAACAGCAGCTTTGAACGTCAGAATCGTCGTTTGAATCATTTCGGAGTGGAATTAGCCCCGAAAAAAGATTTGATGATGGAACAGATACTTGAAAATCTTAACAATACCCCCATAGGGCAGGTGTTACAGAAGATCGCTTCCCTGCCTGAAGTCCGCAAAGATAAGATTCTTAACGTCCGCCAGCAACTCACTGATGGTAAATATGATCTCAATGAGCGTCTGGATATTGCTATGGATAAGGTCCTCGAAGACCTTACCGCGCAATAGGAAAATTCCTTTCACTACGAGACTATTTCAGGAACATCGTCGTCCGGCTCATCCATTTCTACCGGTTTGTAGCCCGGTTTCTGTGATTTTTCCATCTCTTCTTTGAAAGCAGCTATGACTCTTTCCTGAATTCTTTTTCTGCAATCGGCATTAATCGGATGGGCAATATCGGCATGCAGTTTCATTCTGCCCTTGAAGTCCTTTCGTGCCCGATTGTTTTGAAGGTTTGCTCCGCAATTGTTGCAGTATTTGGCTCTAAGATGGTTTTTACCTCCACATTTGTCGCAATGGTCGCTCATTTTCCTCGACGGCATAGCAACGAAATAACCATTTGCACCCTCGATGACCTTGATATCTCGAACCACAAATTCACCGTCCATTGTGACCGAGCAAAAAGCTTTGAGCCTGTCATCCTTGTTGCTTACCAATTTTACTCTCACCTCACTGATCTTCATTTTTAGCCTCGCTTAAAAGTTTACCATCCATTGTTCCTAACGATCATGCTTGTGCAGTTAACTTTTCCCTCGACTTTGCGCTTACATTCTATAGCTTTTTCTTCATCTCCGCTCTCGATCAAACAAAACATCGCTGAACCACTTCCGCTCAGGCAGCAAGATCCGATTTTCAAGGACTCTATTATATCCCTAAGTTCGGCAAGATTTCCAGCTAATCTAAAACAACTTTCTTCCAACATATTTACGCACTCTTTTGCCAGTAAATCAATCCTGTTTTTCCGGATATGACTGTTAATTCGTTCACTTAGCTTTCGATAGAGGGCGGAATCGTGGTGATAATTAGCGTAAACCTTTTTTGTTGATACATTTACATCAGGAATAACCAACAAGGCAAGAAAATCAAAATTTTCATTTAATGCATGAATTTTTTCCCCTTTTCCCGTGCAAAGTGCCAAAGGGCCGCCGAGAAAAAATGCCACATCGCTTCCCAGCACCGCCGCCAGCTTAGCCAGTTCTCCCCCGTCGATTTTTAAGTTAAGAAATTGATTCAATCCTATAAGAGTAGCCGCCGCATCGCTGCTGGCCGAGCCTAATCCGGATCCCGCCGGGATATTTTTGGCCAGAGTTATTTTTACGTCAGCCGATGAGTCACAATTTTCCAGCAACATTTCAGCAGCATGATAAACAAGATTTTCCCGCCCTTTCGGAGCCCAGCACGGCCCAGTGCAGATAAGCTCAATACCGGGATTTTGGCCGGGCTGAATGAGAATTTCATCGTACCAGTTGATTTTAGCCATAACCGTTTCGATTTCGTGAAGACCGTCGGGCCGCTTACCGGCGATAAGCAGGGACAGATTGATTTTCGCCGGTGCCAGTATTGATAATCCATTTTCAACGCTATTAAACTGTTCTCTGACAACCATCATTTAAAAATCGTATCTTGTACACTCCGGCTATATGAATATAAAAGCTATCTTACCTGTTTTATCTTTAATTTTCGTGAGTTGAGAGTGTTTCTTTCCCAGAATACGCCATCCTGGTAACCCTGGACTGTCGTATCTAATTCGGCCAGGTAAAGCCGTTTTGCGGCAAGCAAACAGTATTGACGGTCGATTTCAACACCAAGAAATCTCCGCTTTAGTTTCTTAGCTGCAATTATGCTGCTTCCAACACCCATAAACGGGTCGAAAACAAAACCGCCTTCGCTCGTACTCGCAAGAAGTAATTTGGCTAAAAGTTTTTCCGGCTTTTGTGTGGGGTGGTCGGTGTTCTCCGGCATGGACCAAAAAGGCACCGTTATATCGTTCCACAAATTCGAAGGATGTGTCAGACGAAACTGGCCGGCGGAAGTATCATCCCAATCTTTCGGTCGGCCGGCCGAATCGGTATATGGCGCGAGCACTCTGCGTTTTGATTTTACCTGCTCAACATTAAAAATATAATTATCGGAAACGGTTGCAAACCAAATATCCTCCGAAGCGTTTTTCCAGTTTCTTTTCGAGCCTCTGCCTTTTTCCCTCTCCCAGGTAATCCGGTTCCTCACTTTCAGGAATTTTTCCAGAACGAGATGGATCGCAGTCGAGGAATACCATTCCGAACAGACATAGACAGAAGCAGTATCTTTTAACACCGGCAGCAGTTTTACAAGCACCTCTTCGAACCACTGTGCATATTTCGTAATGCTCTTTTTTCTGAAGGTTATCGAAGTGAAAGTCTTGTTAAGATTATAAGGAGGATCCAGAATAAGCAGGTCAACAAAACCGTTCGGTAGAAATTCAAGGGCTTCTAAAATATCCCCATTAACAATCTTGTCAACAAGGTCACTCTTATCCACAGGTCCGGAAACGACAGTCAGGATTTTTTCGTAGCGTTCTTTTTCCGTCCGACTAAGTGTCACCGTCCGATTTCTTTGAGCACGAACCTTATTCACAAGGTTGACCTCGGTGGTTTCATCTAATTGTATCTATGCCGACTCTTTTTTAGCTTTTTGCCTTGCCGTAAATAATTCGGCTTTGCCTTCGACTATATCTCGTGTAATTACATATTTAGCAGGCTTCTGCTCCTCCGGCAATTGATACATCAAATCGACCATTAATTCCTCTGTAATGGCACGTAAGGCCCTGGCCCCTGTGTCGCGTTTCAGGGCTTTTTGTGCCAATGCATGTAAAGCACCGTCCGAAAAATTAAGCTCGGCATCTTCCATCTCAAAAAATCTCTGGTACTGTTTGATAAGGGCGTTCTTCGGTCTGGTTAGTATCTCGATAAGTGCTTCTTCGTCGAGAGCCGAGAGTGTGGTTATAACAGGAAGTCTGCCGACCATTTCAGGAATCATTCCGTATTCGATAATATCTTCTGGTATAACCTGCCCCAAAGTATCACTGTATTCGGTTTTTTCATCAACTGCACGTGATAATTCCGAATCGAACCCGATCATTTTTTTGCCAAGTCGCTTTTTTATTATGTTTTCCAGACCGACAAAAGTACCGCCGCAAATAAAGAGAATCTGTTCCGTGTTAATTTGTATGTAGGACTGCTCCGGATGTTTCCTTCCACCCTGCGGCGGAATGTTCGCGGTCGTTCCTTCGAGCATCTTAAGCAGAGCCTGCTGGACACCCTCACCGGAGACATCACGGGTAATTGAAACATTTTGAGAGGTTTTTCCGACTTTATCTATTTCATCGATATAAACAATTCCTCTCTGAGCCTCCTCGATATCATAGTCGGCGGCCTGAAGCAGTCGCAGCAGGAAATTTTCCACGTCTTCGCCGACATAACCGGCCTCTGTGACAGTTGTAGCATCGCATATCGCGAAAGGTACTTCCAGTTTTTGGGCCAGAGTTCTTGCAAGTAGTGTTTTACCGGAACCGGTCGGGCCGATTAACAGAACGTTGGACTTGTCTATCTCAATATCGCTGTCGTCACTATCGCTGTGCAGCAGCCGTTTATAATGATTATGTACTGCGACAGAAAGATACTTTTTTGCGTGCTCCTGCCCAATTACATACTGATCAAGGTATTCCTTTATCTCCTTGGGTTTGGGCATTTCTTTAATACTAAAGCCCCTGCTGACTCGCTTCTTGTTTTGCCGGATTATATTATGGCACAATTCCACGCACTCCGGACAAATAAAAACATTATTAGGCCCTTCGATAAGCGTGTCGGCCTGAGTTGACGACTTGCCGCAGAAGCTGCAAATCACCTTGGGTGTTCTATTATTAGGTCGTTTACCCATGATTATCGTCCTGTCCTGGTCAAATTTTACTCTTTTAGGCTATATATTATACCAAACCGCAGATATCTTTGTAGTTTGATAGCCCGGCCGTAGCCGCATCTTTTTCTTATGTCTTACCGTAAGTTTAATTACATAATCATATATTATAGTCATATATAACTCAGTTATAAAGTATCAAATCTGGAACAAAGATAAAGAATACCCGGAAAAATCAAACAACTAAGCTAACTAAAATCGGTCGAAAAGTTTCACACAACCGACTTCCGAGAAAAATTGATTTCTATTGTAGTTGTTTCATAAGTATCTGCGAATAAATAACTAATCAATAATAAAATGAACTCACCGTATTAGTGTTAAGCACAAACAGAAACAAAAAGCAGTCCGAAAAACATCTCTATTGTGCAACTGATAACTGAATTGCCCTGATAATCCGGACAGAATGTGTTTCTACTACCTCAATGTCATAATAAATTGGACTCTCAGTAGCCAATAATATATATTATACCCGCTTTTTCAGTGATAAATATGCTGTTTCAAATATAAAAGGCTGCTATTTAAACCTATGGGGCTGGGAGCCTGGATTGAGATATATCGTGATGTGTATTAAGCAACTTTTACAGTACGAGTGTTTTTCTTGATAGCCGCAACAGGAGAAAAATAATCACATGGCGAGTATGAAAAACGATATTTCAAACAGCCGAACAATCCCAGTCAATCCCGGAGAGCAGAATTATAACCGCGAAGATGAAATAAATCTGGCCGATTATCTCGACATTATCCACAAACGCAAATATTTCATCTTTTTATGTTCCGTATTACCCGCCCTGCTTTTCGGCATAATCCTGTTCATCTCGCCAAAAAACTGCAAAATTACTTACACTTATGATGTCGGGCAGAATAAAAAAGACCTTAATATGACGCTCGATAAATCCGGCAATATCGAGAATCCGAATAAACTCACAGCCGAATTAGAAAAGGACGAAATTCCTGCAAGAGACCGAAAAATACTGCTTGAGAGTTTCTTTGACTCAGAGAACCTGAACAAACTCGCCGCGAAACTGAAAGAAAACGGATTCGAAGAATATGCACGGGAATTATCCGGCGAAAAGATTCAAACCGGCATTTCGGGAACTTTGTTGACAATGACAGTAAACGGCGACTCGGGGCAGGATATGAGAAAAATATCTTCGATTGTCAGGGACAACTTTGAAACAAACCTGTTAACGTACGCCGCGAAACAGGAATCAAGCAACAATATCTCTATGCTAAAGAGCCGGATAGCTGAAATAGAAGAAAACAATTATAATACCGAACTGGAGCTGGACGGACAAAAGACGATATTAACGAAACTGAAAAATATGGCTTCAGCGGATCCAAATAACATTCGGGACGGCCTGGTTCCACATTCAGATAATGCAGGTGCAAACAAGGCATATCAACCCAGGGTATATCAGGTAAGAGCCGCAGAAGCAAACATAATTTCTATCGAAGAGACCGTCAGAACAAACCAGAAAAAATACTGTCACTATAAGGCCTTGATAGAGCTGAATGAGAAATTATTGAACGATATAAGGAACAATACATTCGACAACGCTCGGGAATTCCATTCTTTTTTGATTAATACAACAGGCAACTATCAAAGCACGGAATTTGAAAACTATTTAAACTCATATATCAATAAAATGGAAAATGCGATCTCTGCTAATACTGCCTTAATTGAAAATCCAAAGATTGATTTTGCTTCGAAAGACATTTTCAAAAAAAGCTCTATCGTATTTTTATTATTACTAATTATGACAATGTTTTTAGCTTTCTTGTTGGAAGCCGCCCAAAAGAATCGAGGTCCGGTTTCCTGAACGCTCCTATTTAACGAAAAAACGAAATTGCCGTCTCTTCTTTTGTTAAAACAGGGATGAGACGCTTGAAGGTTGCAGCCTTTTCTGTCTTGTTTATTTTTTAAAAAATTATCTGGTGCAACCCACGGGGACGAAGTCTAAATATTTTAATAGTACTGGAAAGCAGAGCTAATAAATGCAAAAGAGAAAAAGTGTGAAAAAAATATGTATCGTTATAACATCCCGTGCAAGTTACGCCCGGGTGAAAAGCATGTTGAAGGCGATTCAGAAAAATGAAAATCTGGAGCTTTTTCTGGTCGGTGCGGCTTCGCTGCTTCTCTATAAGTACGGCAACGCCGTGGAAATCCTCGAAAAAGACGGCTTCAAAATAAATGAAAAAGTATATATGGTCGTAGAAGGCGAAAATCCCACCACAATGGCCAAGACCGTAGGAATAGGAATAATAGAGCTTGCAACCGTTTTCGACAATTACAAACCCGATATAGTCGTGAGTATCGCCGACAGATTCGAGACAATCTGTACGGCAATAACCGCCTCATATCTGAATATTCCCGTAGCTCACATTCAGGGCGGCGAAATTACCGGTTCCATCGACGAAAAAGTTCGACACGCAGTGACAAAATTCTCTTCCCTGCATTTTGTCGCGAACGAGTTCGCCGCAAAAAGGGTAAGGGCCATGGGAGAAGCCAAAGAGAGCATCTTCGTCACGGGCTGTCCCTCGATCGATTTAGCCAAGGAAATACAGGGCAACTACCAGTTTATGACTACCGATTACCTGTATTCAAAATATGGAGGTGTCGGGGGTCTTGTTGATATAGACAGGGATTTCATCGTTGTTTTGCAACATCCTGTGACAACGGAATTCGGTAACGCATATCTTCAAATGAAGGAAACCCTGACGGCGGTTTACGAGTCGAAAATTCCGGCACTTGTTTTTTGGCCCAATGTCGATGCCGGCTCCGACTCGACTTCCAAAGCAATTCGGGAATTCAGAGAAAACTATAGTCCTGAAAAGGTGCACTTTTTCAGAAATTTCACACCTCATGATTTCCTGTCGCTTCTTTTGAAATCCAAATGTATTGTCGGGAATTCGTCTGTGGGCATAAGAGAATGCTCCTTCTTAGGCGTCCCGGCGATAAATATCGGCACACGTCAGAACGGCAGAGAACATGGCGAAAACGTCATTAATGTTTCCCACTCAAAGCAGGAAATATTAAAGGCACTGAAAAAACACGCCCGAAACGGCAACAGGTATCCTTCGACGACCTTATACGGCGACGGGACCGCAGGCAAAAAAATTGCAAAACTTCTGGAAAAGACAACTCCGAATATCGAGAAGAGATTTGTCGTATGAAAAAGATATTAATAGGCTACCCTCTCAACAGATATAAGGTGTTTGAGGAATTATTGCGTCCCTTGTCGAACGATTATTCTTTGGTTTTCAAAGACTACGATTATGACTGGCTTAAACATCATATCCATGAATTTGAGATAGTAGTTCCGAGCCTGAAAGTAATCGTCGATGATGCAATTATCGACAAAGCTCAAAAACTTCGGCTGATTTTTACGCCGACAACCGGCCGCGATCATATAAGGATCGAGAAAAAACCCAAGAAGCTCAAGGTGCTGACTCTCCACGATTACAGAAAAGAAATAGATTCCATCAGCTCAACGGCGGAACTGGGATTCTCCTTCATTTTATCCCTGTCACGAAAAATGCTGCACGCCCACAAGGACGTGGCGGAGTCGGCCCGATGGGAAAGGAACGATTTTCTCGGAACAGAGCTGAACAACAAGGTGTTGGGAATAATCGGGATGGGCAGAATCGGCCGGAAAATAGCGGGATATGGACAGGCGTTCGGAATGGAGGTAGTCTATTGGGATAAAATTAAACGCACCGAAGGAAAAAAGATATCCGGTCTGAACAGATTGCTCTCTGTTGCCGATTTCATATTCGTATCCGTCACTCTAACAGACAAAACCCGCCGTTTAATTAATATGAATAATATAGGTGACATCAAAAAAGGAGCAATCTTAGTGAATATATCACGAGGCGAGGTCATCGAAGAAAAATCGCTATGTTTCGCCTTGAAAAAAGGAATTCTTTCCGGCGTTGGTGTCGATGTCCTTGAGAAAGAGCTTCTCGATTATAAAAAGTCACCTCTTCTAATGTATGCCCGCAAGAATCCCGGCGCGAATATAATTATCACCCCCCACATCGGCGGAGCGACATTCGAGGCATGGAAGAAGGTTTTTAAGCTGGTTTGTGATAAAATTTCCGAGGAGATAATTCCAAATGACGACTAAAATCATAATAGAGGCGGCTTCCAATCATCAGGGTAACATTTTTCTTGCCAGAGAATTTATCAGAATAGCTGCGAAAACCGGCGCCGATTGTGTGAAGTTCCAATCCTCGCGATACGAAGATCTGACCGACAAGTCAGAGGCCCAGGCCGAATGGGTAAGGCAAACTTCCCTTTCAGATGACGACCATTTAGAGCTAATGGCGGAATGCTCGAAAAACAAGATAGATTTTTTAACCACCTGTTTCAGTATCAGCAGAGTTGACTTCCTCTCTTCACTGGGCCTGAAGGAAATCAAGATTGCAAGCCCTGATTTGGTGAGTTTTTCCATGATCGAAAAATTGGCCGATAAATTCGACCATCTAATTATTTCCACAGGAATGCACTCGGTCAGTGACATCAAAAGAGCAATCGACTTTTTAATTAAGAACAAAATAAATGCCACATTGCTGCACTCGGTTTCGATGTATCCGACACCATTAAACAAGGCGTTTATGCATAAGTTCCTGTGGCTCAAAGACAACTTCCCCAAAGTCGGATACAGCAACCATGTGCCGGACACCGAGCCGGTGAAATTTGCAATGGCTCACGGGGCACAGATAGTGGAAGTCCACATGAAATTAGGTAAGTACGGCCCAGGGCGAGCAGCAGACTGGGACCTTTCAGTTGAACAGGTGGAGGAATTACTTGGGTATCGAAATATCCTCGAAGAGATGTTGGGAAATGAGAAAGATTTAGACAACGAAGATTTCCTATATGAAGAAGAGGTGAAGGCGGCGAAAAGATTCGTGGGCAGATGGGGGCTCAATGCATGAATGTAGTCTTCGTCACACAGGGTGATTATGCTATTTTTTACCTGGATTTACTCCCTCTACTCAACCAGAAAACCACCCTGGATCGTATAGGTTTCTATGTCACCGACAAATTCAATTTCCCGCGTTATCAAAAAATGGCGGAAAGTTCGGGGCTGAAAATTGAATTTTTGAAAGGATGGGAAATAGTTTCCGCCGACGGGGAAAAGGCGGACATGGATTACCTCAAAGCGATTGAGAGCGAATTCGGAGAGCCGTTTTTATGGAACGCTCCGGTAATGGACAGGAGAGTATATAACGGCGTACTTACAAAATTTAAACAGGACTACAAGCCGAGATTCACTCACGAACAAATGCTGGCCATTCTGCAAAAAGGCTTTAAGGCCGTTTTGGAATTTATAGAAAAAATCCACCCGGACATTATTATAGGTGGATTCACGCCGGTTACATTAACCGAGTATATTTTCTATCGCTGTGCGAAAGTCAAAGGGATAAAATATATCAATCTGAATCCGACAAAAGTCCTCAACTGCGTCACCTTCTCGGAGGAAATTTACAGGGAGTTTCCTCACATCCGGAAAGATTATGAAAAATATTCGAACCAGACAAAAGAGGACGCCTTCATTGCAAAAGCCGGAGATTATATACAAAACAGAGACAGGAAATACGAAGGAGTAATAGTCTCTTGTCCCAAATTTCAATACAGGAATTTTTTTATTAGTGTGCTGAAGTGCCCTTTCGTTATGGCTAAATACTATTTAAAGAAAGCCTATTTAGACAACGAAATAAAAGGATACCACCGGGGTTATTATTACAGAAACATCCATAATCCGCTCAAAGACAAGTTTCTTCGAACAACTTTACCCTACTTTCCTGCGGAGAAACTGAATGAGCTGGAATATGCATATTATCCGCTGCATGTTGAACCGGAGATAGCCCTTTCTCTTTTCGGAAGGGAATATCTAAACCAGATAGAGCTTGTCAGAAACATCGCCAAATCACTTCCGGTCACATGGAAACTGGTCATCAAGGACCATCCCGCCGGAGTCGGCAGGAGAAATATCGGATATTATAAAAAACTTCTGGAAATCCCGAATGTGGTTCTGGTGAGTCACTATGTAGATTCAACGGCAGTAATTGAAAATGCGAAGATGGTTTTTACAGTATCCGGCTTTTCCGGTTTCGAGGCAATTCTCGAAAAGAAGCCGGTTATCACATTCGGTAAAACTTTTTACGATATTCTGCCAGACAGCATTGTCAGTCACGTAAAATCCCTGCAGGACCTCCCTAATACAGTATCGGAACTTTTGGAAAATTACAAATACTCCGAAAAAGACGTTGTTTGTCTTACCGCAGCGGTTATGAAGAACTCGATTCCTCTGAACCTGTATGAAAAAGTGCTGAACAAAAAAGAAAGAATCACCGTCGAAAACAAAACATTTGACGACCAAAAAAGGGATTTTGTGGATTTCATGCTCAGATGCATAAGCTAAATCCACAAAATAAATATGCCTCAAAGAAAAAAGTTATTTTTAAGATAGAAGATCAATGGTAGCAACAGATAAAAATCCGAAAATAGTGGCAATCATCCCCGCACGAGGCGGCTCCAAGGGCATTCCGCACAAAAATATAAAACTACTCGACGGCAAACCCTTGATTCATTACGCGATTGAATTAGCCAAAGAGGCTCAGAGAAAAGGAGTGATTTTCGACCATATCGTATCCACAGACAGCGAGGATATTGCTTCGATAGCCAAAGAACTGGAAGGAAATGTCCCCTTTCTCAGACCGGCGGAATTAGCTACCGACGGCTCGGCGGTTGTGGATACCGCAATACACGCCGTCAACTGGTGGGAGAAAAATCAAGGAGATATAATTCACGGCATTTTGATTCTGCAACCTACAAATCCCCTGACCGCCGGAGAAGATATCGAAAACTCGGTGAAGCATTATTTAGACAATCAGCCCGAGGCGAAATGTTTGATTTCCGTATGCGATGCCCAGCATATCAGGTTATCGAGCCTTTACCATGAGAAAGGCGGATATCTGGAGCAAGTATTTAAAGATGTTGACCCTGCAGAAAGAAGGCAGGCCTTAAAAAAATTATATTGGCGCAACGGAGCCGTATATATTACACGTCGCGACCTGCTGTTGGGAGAACGAAGAATAATAAACGAAAATCCTCTTTTTTACACAATGCCGAGGGAACGCTCCGTTGCTATCGACGATATTTACGACTGGAATATCGCGGAATTATTTATAAACCGTGCAGGTAAATAAAATGGAGGTCGTATTTTAAGCAGGAATATTGAAAAAACTTTGAGTGACATTAATTTCGATTATGACTCTCAACCAAAAGAGCATATTCAATCCTGCAATATATGCGGATCACTACGTTCTATCGTTATTTCAAAAAAGGACCGCTACGGTCTTAATGCTTCCGCCCGCCTTTGCCTCGGATGCGGAGTGGTTTATATATCCCCCCGGATGACTGCGGAAGGTTATAAGCTTTTCTATCAAAAATTTTACCGGCCGTTAGTAAGCTTTTATTTAGGCAAAAAAATTGACAGCTCGACAATAATAGAAGGGCAAAAAGAATACGCCCGGGAAGTTTTCGACTGGATGGAAGCGTACATACCTGAAAATAAAAAGATATTAAAACTTTTAGATGTTGGCGGCTCAACAGGTATCGTGGCAAAGGTCTTCAGGGATAATCTGGAGGCATTAGGTTATCGCGTAGAAGCTACGGTTATAGATCCGTCACCGGATGAGTTAGCTGTTGCGAAAAAATTCGGTCTAAAAACAATTGAAGGACTCATGGAAGAAAAAAATATCCGAAAGAACTCATGGGACCTGATTTTACTGTGCCAGACTATAGATCATCTGATGGATGTGACAAAAACAATTTCGGTTATCAGAAACTCGCTGAAAGAAGATGGTCTTTTATTTGTGGATATCGTTGACTGGGAATACAATGTCTGCAGAAAAAGCGTCCGGGATTCGATAAAAATTGACCATCCGTTTAATTTTACCAGGCAAACCATCGTACCTCTTTTAGGGAACGTAGGCTTTCAGATAGTCTCCGAATCTATACTATCCGACGGCCATCTGATTGGCTTTGTCTGCAGGAAAGCTAAGCGGACTAAATGCGCGTTTTCTCCGCTTCATGCAGAATCATTGCTTTCTCTGGTTAGAAAAAAACAGGCTCTCCAGAAATGAATCAGCCTCATTCCGATTATCTATTCGAAAAAAACTATAAGCATACATCAGAGTTATCCGGAATATGAAAACAATATTCGTAGTAGTTCAAAGCGGTTTTATGACCCGGTATATCCTGCGAAGCGGAATCCTCGATATATTGAAAAAATCATATCGGATTGTAATTCTCTCGCCTAACAGCCACGAGGAGTATTTTATACGGGAATTCGAAGATGAAAATGTCCACATCGAACCACTGCATTCCGAACTTTACGAAGATTACGAAAAAAATCACCCCTTCGAGCGGTTTTTACGGCAGATAAGATGGTACATTCTTCCTTCAAGCTCTACAGTTAAGTTACGAAGGAAGTCCTTTTTAAGGAACATGATACGAAGCAAAAGTATAAAAAACATTTTAAAGGCCGCCGTAATATGGTTTCTGTCATTAGTACTGGAGAATTCCAGGACAGCAAGAAGGCTATTTTTGAAAATAGAATGCCGTCTTTTCTCCCCTCGTAGTCACAAAGAGATTTTCGACAAATATAAACCATCTGCAATAATCACTTCTTCTCTGGGCTATCTCGGATACGACCATTTCATCATGCGCGAAGCTAAAATTGCGGGAACAAAAATTCTCGCAACTTTGCTTAGCTGGGACAATACAAGTTCCAAAGGTCTGAAAGGCGCCACCGCCGACAGCATTATCGTATGGACCGACAACATGAAGGAAGAACTAATCAGGCACTACGACGAAGACGACAAAAAGATTTTGGTAGGCGGCATACCTCACTTCGATATATATTTTCAGGAAACAAATCTTTCTAAAGAGAGATTCCTTAAAAAATATTCTCTGTCTCAGGATAAAAAAATAATCCTTTATGCCACGCGATCTCCCAATAAATATCCCTGGAATCCTGTAATCATCGAAAATTTCATCGAGGCTATCGAGGATAACCGTTTCGTTGTACCTGTTCAGCTTCTTGTCAGAGTTCATCCGCTGCACTACGAGCTTCATGATAATTTAAGATACAAGGGTATCTGTGACAAATATAAAGAAATTGAAATGAAAAATCCTGAATTGGTACACTTCGATTACCCGGAAATTCTTTCCTCATCCCTCAAATGCGATATGCCCTATTCGGATATCGAATCTCTCAAAGAGATGCTTCGTTTCTCGGATGTGATGATATGTAATTTTTCCACGATGATGATAGAAGCGAGCATCTTTAATCTTCCCTTCGTAAATATCGCCATATACGGACATAACAAGGAAATCGGTTCCGATACCAGGAATTTTTCCGACCAGTTCGTACATTTAAGAAGATTAAAAAACGCCGGCAAAGTGGCCTATTCTTTCGAAGAGTTAATAGAAGCCATCAATGACTATCTTCAAAATCCCGAAAAAGACGCCGGTCAAAGACAAGTGGTGGTCGAGCATGAGTGCGGACCGAATAAAGGAAATTCCGCCAGGCTCGTGGCGGATATCATAGGAAACGCTCTTGAGCTCGAACCTCAATTGAGTGAATGTATAAGTCATTAAAAAATACACACAGTATGAAGACCTGTGACATAGTTCTTGTTTTTCCCAACTTCAGAAGGAATGCTGCATATTTAAGCATTATCAAATACCTTTCCAGAGACTTCGATATCGGCATAATAAAAGTTCCCATTAACAGCCCCGGAAAGACAATTCACGTTGATAAGCTTTTCCTTGAAATGTGCGAAAAGCTCGGAGCGGAAATAATCCGTCCCGGCGAAAAAGTTTCCACAAATCTGCTCATCGTCCCCCAGTGGCAGTATTCACAGGATGCCGTCACTGTCATAAGAAACACTGTGAGCGAATCCCAAAAAAACATCTGTACCTGCGCATTAACATGGGCGGGCATGAACGACGAGCTTTTCGAGACGTTTGACATACATAAAATTTTTGTGACCGATAAAAATCTGTTTTCATTTTTATTGAAACGAAAGAATCTTCCCATAAAATTCCACCAGGAGATAGTCGAGGTCGGCCTTCCTTTCGAGAAGTATCCCGTCTTCGACGAACCACTCGATATAGACTACATAATTGCTATGCCCACTCCCTTTAGCTTCCCCCAGGAAATAAGCAAGATTGTATTCCTGGAAAACATATCGAAAGTATTAAATGAGATATCTCAAACAAATTCCGATTATGTGGTCGCAATGAAAAGACACAACGCCACAAAAAGCGAGCATTTCCTCAACAGAAAATTCGTAATTCTTTCTTCTTTCCTGAATAAGCTCGGGTTAAATTTCCTCACGAAGCCGATAAGGCATGGAAGCTCTTTTTCATTATTGGCCACAATAGATTCATTATATCATGGCATACTTAACAGGGTGACGCCTCTCGACAAACATACGCCGAATTCGGAGTTCCCGCTCGAAATATTTTTGCCGTTCGTAAAAAAAGGCGTAATCGGCGGCCTAAGCAATACCATGTGGGGTGCGTTGTTTTTTAGGAAGCCGTACTTCAATTGCATACCCGATTCCGTCAGGCAGCAATTAGACAATAACCTGACGCTCAAGATATCATTAGATTATTTCGGTATTCCCTTTTGCAACGACAGTTTAATGTTCGATACCGCCAATTTTAAAAAAATCAGCGATTCGACCAGAAATGCCGACCTTTTGGAAATCTTAAAAAGAGAATTGCACAAGAAATGAAAGAAATTTCCGCAGTTATCAACGCTCGATTACAGTCAAGCAGAGTTCCCGGAAAACTCGTCAGGCCTTTTGCCGGTTCCACCCTTATACAAATCGCCCTTTCAAAACTCGACCAATTACATTGTTTCAAACACAGATATTTAGCCTGTGCCGAGGAGCAACTGATGCAATTCGCATCCGACTATGCCAATGTCGAAGTTTTGCACAGAGACATGAAAACCGTCCTCAAAGGAGTGCATCCGCTGGAAGTCACACTTCGGCACTATCTTGATGTCCCTACCGAATGGATCTTCGTGGTCAATCCCTGCCAGCCGTTGCTGTCGCCGGAGTCATTAGAAAAAGCATTTGACTTGTTCCAGAAAACAGAATATAAATCCTACATCTCGGCGGTTCCCGTCAGAGACTGGATTTTCGACCAGGACGGAAATCCCGTGACGCATAAGGACGTGAAGGTGCTGGCAACGAATAAAACAACCGTCCACTACAGAGTTTCCCACTCTTTTTATATCGTTAACAGGGAACATTTCAGGAATACGGGATTGCTGTGGTCTTTTACCCGAAACGATCCCTATTTAATTACGATATCTCAGCGGGAGGCGCTTGACGTTGATACCGAACTGGAATTTTTAGTAACGGAAGAATTTTACACAAGGCACTGCAATCACAGTATGTGACGATCTTAAATGAAACGATTTGAATATCTATCCAAAATAAGAGTGTTTTTGTCATTCTTAGGCCCATTTCGAGTTTCGGCCGCAATTCTTTTTGTTCTTACTATTATTTCCGCCCTCGCTGAAAGCCTGGGGCTGGGTATGGTTTTGCCGCTTCTGGAGGTTGCGGTCCAGTCGGATCTTGACGATACGTTAGGAGCAAAATATTTGGCTCCGCTTTTGAATATTTTCCCGGACAACTCTCATCTGCTCGTAGTCGGCGGGCTTACTATATTTCTGATCATGTTTAAGAATCTTCTCGTGGTATTAAGGAAATATTACTCGAACCAGTTTATCGAAGGTATTCGCAAATACTGGGCAAGTTCAATCATGAAGAATTACCTGTACGCAGATTTCGCATCACTGCTGAAACAAAGACAGGGAGTATGGCTAAACAATATGATTTACGAACCTTCCTGGGCTTGTAAGTGTCTAAAGGACATGATTGATTTCTTTGCAAAAAGTACGGTCGCTTTTTTTATAATCGCTATGTTAATTATGGTGAACTGGCGTATTACTCTTACCGTTTCCTGTGCATCTCTCTTTATAGCATTTAGCTTTTCGAGGTTATCGCACAAGTACTCGCGTACGGTCGGGAAGAAGAAAGTCAAGCTAAACCAGCAAATCAGCAGTATAGCTACCGAGAGTATCTCCGGTGTGCGCCAAGTTAAAATTTTCTCCATGGAGAACCGTGTTATTAAAGAATTTGCCGGTAAACTGGCAACTTTCAGACATATTATTGTCAAATTCAGAGCAATCGCGAGCTTGCCTGAAGCCATTACAGAAACATCTGTTGTGGTAGTTATGATGGGAGTCCTTCTCTATTATCATTACATCAAATCCGTCAACCTTACGTCTATCTTGCCTATAGTCGGTCTATTCGTAGTTTGCGCCCAAAGGCTGTTCAGTAATGTTAGCACTCTGTTCTCGCAGAGGATGACAATTATTTCGCATTTAGCATCCCTCAATCTGGTACATGACCTTGCAAATAACAGTTCTTTTATAGCTGAGGACACCGGTGGAAGTGAATCCATAGAGTCACTGAAGGAAAAAGTCGAGCTCCGGGACATGTCCTTTACATACTCCGGCAGAGAAAATTTATTCAACGGATTGAATATGGAGTTTAACAAAGAGAGTATAACGGCGATTGTCGGCCCTTCCGGCTCCGGCAAATCTACACTCTGTGATTTGGTGTTAAGATTTTTGAAGCCTTCGGGCGGCGGAATTTATGTCGATAGAAAGAACATAAATACCTTTAATATCAATTCATGGCGAAATCTTATTGGTTATATTCCTCAGGATATTTTCCTTTTCAATACCACGGTTAAGGAGAATATTCTTATAGGCAAACCGGACGTTAACGATGAAGAAGTGTTTAAAGCCGCAAAACTGGCAGCAGCCAATGATTTTATCGAAATGCTTCCACAAAAATACGATACCCTTATCGGCGACAATGGTGTCAGTCTGTCAGGAGGAGAACGCCAGCGTATTGCAATCGCACGGGCTTTGGTTCGTAATCCCAAAATCCTTATCTTCGATGAGGCAACAAGCTCCTTGGATGAAGAATCGGAGGGGCTGATCTTAAAGTCCATCAAAACTCTCGCTGTCGGAAAAACCGTCATTATTATCTCGCACCGATTTTCAACTCTGAGAATCGCCGATTTCATCTATTTTCTGGATAACGGCACCGTAGTAGAATCCGGCACTTCTGAAAAGTTAAACAGAATCAAATCTAACTTCGCAGGATAAGGAGTGTTTTAAACCGTTAAAAATCAGCCTTTGGCAAGTTTTATCTTCTCTTTCAATCCCTTGTAATCTATCGCGTTCTTACATCCTCCTTTGATGTCGTTAATTGTCACGCGTAAATAAGCACAAACATGCTATCCTGAGTTATAACATGAGCGATACAGTCTCTTTTTCAAAGTCAGATTTATTGAAATGGCTGGATACATTAAAAATCAATCATGAGCATAGATACCGTTTTGCCAAATCCTCGGACGACAGTATTTTTTGCAGTTGTTTTGCCCTTTTTATCTTAGACATTTTTAAGGAAACAGAAAAGTTCACAGAAAAGGAAAGGCAAAGCTGGATTTCATATATTCAAAGCTTTCAAAACAAAGAGTTCGGCTACTTTGAGCCTGAGCAATACTATCACAAAGACAAGGAGCGAAATCGTTATCAACTAACCTGCTTTTGTTTGAGCGCCCTTGGAATACTTGATGCGGAGCCGGAATCTCCCCTGAAATTTATCCGGCAGTGGAAAACACCGGATGATATCAAGAATTATTTATACGAAAGAGGCTGCAACGAAGGCAAGCCCGGTTCGGGCAATAAAGCAATGTTCCTTGCAATATTCCTGATATACGAATACGAAAGAACAAAAGAAAGCCATCTGCTCGAGAAGATCAGTGCCTGGTTCGAATTTCAAAATGAAACACAAAACCGAAACGGATTTTGGGGAAAGGATTTAAAGTCACATTATCTCCACGGCCTGCAAAACGGCCTTCATCAATTGGTCATATACTTCTACCGGCAGAAAGAAATCCCCAAGCTCAACAGAATAATCGATATCGCTCTAATGTCTCAGGACAGGCGGGGATTTTTCGCTCCCACTCCCGGCGGTGAAGCATGCCACGACTACGATGCAACTCACATCCTTGCCATGGCTCACAGAACAACAGACTATAGACAGGACGATATACAAGCGTCTCTGAGAAAGGCACTTGATGCGATATTCAGTACCTGCAACAGCGATGGAGGATTTTGCCAGTCAAAATCAAAACTTTCAGGGCTGATGGATTTTTTTAAATATGTCCCAACCTACTTTTCGAATCGTTCGCCTTATTTATGGTATTACAGGGCAAGGGTTTCCCTCGGTATCGTGCTAAAAAGGAAAAACGAAATCTATAACGGCTGGATACGAAAACCGATACTTTGGAACGAGAGTAATTTGTGGGATACATGGTTTCGTTCTTTGGCCCTGGCGGAAATCGCGCAAACCATTAAAAATCCCATATTACAGGATTTCAGGAACGTTAATTTTCACAAGATTCCCGGACTTGGCTATTTCCCACAACAGTCTGAGTCCCTTACGTGAGCAGGATGCTTAAAAAACTCGTGTATCCCTCAACCGCGATAATACCTTCGACGCAGGCCAACAGTGTTCAGGTAATGAAGATGTGCAATGCCCTGTGTCGATTTGATTTCGATGTAACGCTTCTGGCCGGCACTTTCGGCCGAAAGAAAAATATCGATGTTTTCGACTATTACGGCATCAAGAATACGTTTTCAATCGTCAGAAAAACGACCGGTTGTCACCGAGGCTCGAGCTTCCTTCTTTCTTTGCGGCTTATTCCGATCCTGAAGAGGTTGGCCGGAAGCAAACAGGATACTATTTTCTACGGGAGGGATGTCATCGCCCTTTACATTTTGGCTCGGGCGGGCCGGGAAGTCATATATGAAACACATGATATAGCAAGGAAGGGACCAAGGGGCTGGGCCGAAAAAAAAATAATACAGAGCCTTAATCTTTCCAGGATAGTTTTTATCTCCGAGGAGCTAAAAAAAGCATACATCGAGAAGTACGGCGTTTTATTGACCGACAAAAAGCTTATCGTCGCGCCGGATGCCGCAGACGAACAACCGAATTTTACTGATACCGTCCACCTCAACGGTGACACCGATTTTAATGCCTGTTACATAGGAGGTTTTCACAAGGGCAGGGGTATTGAGCTAATCATGGAAATTGCAGGGAAAATGTCGAACGTCGGTTTTCATCTTTTCGGAGGCACGGATCGTCAAATCAGTCAGCTCAGACAAAAGAGTCCCCCGAACGTGCATTTTTACGGGTACATAACACCCGCCCGGACTTATATGGCACGTAATGCCGCCGATGTCCTCTTAATGCCGTATCAAAAAGATGTGATGGTCGCACAAAACGCCTCCGAAACATCCCGATGGATGTCACCGATAAAACTTTTCGAGTATATGTCAAGTAAGAAACCGATTATAAGCTCCAACCATAAAGTGTTGCAGGAGGTACTCGAACATAACCGTAATTGTTTGTTATGTGAATCCGATAATGTAGAGCAATGGATTCGGGCCATCAGGAACATTCAAGGGGACAGGAAACTATACAAGGACATAAGCGAAACGGCCTACAGAGATTTTATTGAACATTACACTTGGGACAGGAGAATTCAGCGTATTTTATTCGAAAACTAAATTATATCGACCAATAATGCTTAAACAAAAGTATGCTGTAACATAAAACAGGAAGGAATACTATTATCATGCCGGAACAAACTATGACAAAACACGATGCTCTCACGGAAGAAGAAATGTCCGGCTTCTACATGAGCCCGAGGATATTCAGATTCATCGAACACTTCCGTAAGAAAATGAATCTGGATAAAAGTGACATGAATATATTGGATTGGGGATGTGGAAGAGGTCGCTCTGTTGCATGGCTAAGAGAGCTGGGATACAACGCTTTTGGAACCGATATCGATCCCGAGCCTGTCAATAATAGTCGCAAGCTGCTCTCGGCACGCGGGCTTGATGCCGATCTTTTAATCTCCCTGATGGAAAACGGCGTAGAGAAAAAGTTCCCGGACAATTTCTTCCATCTAAGCTTTTCCGAAGGAGTTTTCGAGCACGTCAAGGACCTCGAACAAGTCGCTGCAAATCTCAAAAGATTGACAGCCCCCGGAGGCGTCGGCGTACATTTTTTCCCCGCCCACAAACATTTTGTCGAAATTCACCTTTTTATGCCTTTCCTGCACTGGCTCCCGAAAAACAGGCTGCGGAAATTGTACATTTCACTCTTACTGTCGTTGGGCAGAGATCCCGGATGGAAAGAACTGCAGGGAAAAAGTCGGCCGGAAAAAGTGCAGGCTTACTACGAATATATAAACAATAAAACATATTACAGGTCTCCGCGTACTATAACGGATATTTTTAAGCGCAATAACTTCGAGGTCGATTTCATACCTCTGGCCGACTTCGGGCTGGAGAAGCATCCGCTGCTGGAAAAATTAGTGAAACTCAAATTTCTGCAACCACTGCTCAACTGGGGCATGTTAAACTTCGGGCAGGTGGGATTGATAATAACCAAAAAAGAGGATTAATCTATTCGGCGATTTTGCTTCACCTCACCGAATCGACAAACAAAGTATTGTAACACACAACGAGCTATTCAGATGAAATTCCTGACAAGACAAGTATTTTCACCGGGAATGATTGTCCTGATTCACGTCGCATTCTCGATAAAGTTGATTATGGCATGGACAATCATCAAGAGAAATTGGGATTTCAGCGTGACTTCCTTCTCCAACGAGAACTTCTATAGGGGCGGAGGCCCCGACCATTTCAGCTTAGCTGCCGTTGCGATCGGCGCCATGTTCAAATATCTGCATTTCAACCACCTGACTTTCTATTTATTCAATACATTTTTAAGTGCTGTAACGGTTATTGTGTTCTTTAATATGGCCCGCATGTGTCTTGACAGGAAACTCTCACTTTATATAACTGCGATTTTTGCGCTCAATCCCGAGTTTGTTTTTTTCAATAACTTTGTTCTCAAGGAAAACATAATTATCCTGGCAATCGTTGTTGTTATGTATTTGTTTTTCAAGGCCCTGGCTACGAATTCGCTTCGTTACAAGATACTCTTTTGCCTTTTGCTGCCTCTTGTTCCCGTGCTGAGAAAGCCTCTGGTTTTGATGGTACTTATGCCGATTGTTTTCTTGCCGAAATGCACGAAAAAGCTCATACTTATATCCGGAATTGCAGCAACATTCTGTGTATTAATCTACTTACTTCAATTATGCTGGACCGTGGACATCGGCAATTACGGCGCAACGAAAACCATACTGAAAGATATTTACGGCGCCCCGACTACTATTAAGCTTTGTACCATTTTCTTAACACCCTCATTACTGGCGGAATATCTTTTCCGAAGCACTCTTTACTACATAAGGCCCGGCTGGAGCGCGGGTATGAAGTTTAATTCGTTTCTCGTGCCATATACGTTAATTGTCGTATATATTTTCATAGCGAGCCTGCGGTACAGGCATTTCTTAAGCCCTATCTATAACAAAGTATATCTGACTATCGCTTTGATTATAATCGGGACAAGTCTTGTTCTGATTATTTACGACCCGATCGAAAGATATCGCTACAGTGTTTATCAGTTCGGTTTCACGCTGCTTATCTTGAATCTCCGGGGATACCAGGAACACATTAACAGTTATTTGTGCCCGGCGACAGCCGAAATGCAGGCGGCGGCCGAACATGTAACAACCTGAGATAAGAATCAGTCGGAAGATATTAACGGAAATGAACGAAAACAATAAGATTCACGTTCTTTATCTGGTCAGTCGGCTGCGCCGGCAGGGTCCGATCTTCCAGCTTTACAACATTATTAAATACCTCGACCGGGAAAAATTCCATCCATACATCGTGACTCTTTCTCCGGAAGCCCCCGAATCTTATTTTACGGCTTTCGAGAAAATCAACGTCGAGTGTCGCTCTCTCGGCTTATCGCGAATTGCCGGCATGATACTCGGACCGAAGAAAATAAAAAAATTTATCAACGAGAATCCCGTTGATCTTGTCCATGTATTCGATTATCGTTCCACCCTGCTTTGCGCGAATCTGTCCCTTGATATACCGCGAGTTGTAACCGCTCGCCAGTCTTACCGTCAGGTTTTCGGCCCGGTACTCGGCCGGTTCATGATGAAAACTTTTTCACGGGCATGTGGAAAATGCGAACGTACTGTGGCAGTTTCCAATTCTATTGGAAACTTAATTGAAAATGGAACCTTCCGCCATATAGATATTATTCATAACGGCATCGACCGGGACAAATTCAAACCCGTTGACATAGAAGAAAAAAAACGCCTGAGAGCGCATCTCGGTTTGCCTACGAATAAACGCATATTTGTGAGCGTGGGCTTTTTGTCCGAGAACAAAGGTCTGCCCACCCTTATCGAGGCTTTTAACAAGAGCCGGGAAAGCCTGTCGGATGTTTTAGTGTTATTAGGCAGCGGCCCTTTGCGGGAAAAATGCTCCCGTCCTGTGACCGGAAAAAGCGACATCCGGCCGATTGGTTTCGTCGAAAACGTGGAAGATTACCTCGGCGCCGCCGATGTATATGTCTCCGCCTCTCTGACCGAAGGTTGCCCGAATGCCGTCATGGAAGCGATGGCCTGCGGTCTGCCGGTCATCCTGTCCGACATACCGGCACATCGCGAGATTCTTGATTTCGATAAAAGAGCAGGACTGCTTTTTCCAACAAAGGACATCGATTCGTTGTCCAATGCGTTCTCCAAATGCTTCGACGGAGATTACTCGGAAAAATCCCGCGCGGCCCTGAACATAATCAATAACCATCTGAATGCCGAAAATATGTCCCGGAAATATCAGGAACTCTATGCCGAGCTGTGTGCATAATGTATCTGTCAATTTCTATCGTCAACCATAATAACAAAGAATATCTCAAGAGCTGCCTGGATTCTATCTATTCACATGCTCCGGAAACGAGCTTCGAGGTCATCGTTGTCGATAACGGTTCTTCCGACGGAAGTGCGAATGCGGCTAAAGATGCTTTTCCTTCGATAAATCTCATAGAAAATCCCGACAATCCGGGATTTGTCAAGGCGAACAACCAGGGGATTCGAACATCTCAGGGACGATACGTTTTGTCTCTGAATAATGACACTATAATCGAAGACGGCACTCTCGACGGCTTGGTTGGGTTCATGGATGAACACTCGGACGTCGGCGCCTGCGGTCCAAAAGTACTGAACCGGGACGGCTCGCTCCAGTACCAGTGCAGGAGGAACTTTCCCACCATATCGTCGTCGCTGTTTTACTTTTTAAGACTGCACAGGCTGTTTCCCCGAACCGAACGCTTCGGACAATACCTGATGACACATCGTAATAATGACGAGGCAGGCGAGGTGGACTCCGTCTCCGGATGCTGTATGATGGTCCGGAGAGAAGTAATCGAGCAGGTCGGTATCCTGGACGAGGATTTCATCATGTACGGCGATGATTTGGACTGGTGCTATCGAATAAAACAGGCGGGCTGGAAAGTTTTTTATGTGCCCGACTACCGGATAGTACATTTCGGGGGACAGAGCAGCCGAAATCTCTCCCGCAAGTGCATTGTGCTGTTCTATCGTGCGATGAAGATTTTTTACCGCAAGCACTATGCTCTCAAACACTCTTTCATAGTAAATTATCTCATCTATGCAGGGATATACCTAAAAGCTTTTGTCGCTCTTTGTGTTAATTTTTTCCGGAAAGAAAAAGTCGTCGGCTCGAAAAAGCCGACGGCCTGACGGCAGAATAAAAGATGCTTCCATTACCGACGGTGACACCTTAAGCAGCTTTAAAATATATGAAGATACTTTTAATCAGCGCGATTAATCCTCACATCGAGATTGAAACAAGATACCCTCAGCTCGGATTGGGGTATTTAGTGAGTTATGCCAGGAAAAAACTGGGAAAGAATACCCACGAATTTAAAGTTATCAATAAGAAAGTCGAAGAAACCCTGGAGTCCTTCAACCCCGATATTGTCGGTATCAGTTGTTTTTCCCCGAACTACGGTATAGCGAAACGTTACGCCCGTCTTTGCAAACAAAGGAACCTGCCGGTTATTGTCGGTGGTATCCATATTTCATTATTGCCGGAGTCCTTCTCCGAGGACATGGATATTGGTATCCTGTTCGAGGGCGAGCAAACGATGGCCGAGCTGATAAATTTGTACGATTCATCCGGGCGATTCGATAATGAAAACCTTTCATCCATCCAAGGGATTTTCTTTCGCTGCGAAGGGAAGTTACATTTTACTGAACCAAGGCCATTGATTGACAAAATCGATACCATCCCGTATCCGGCCAGAGAGCTGCTCAATCTAAAAGGTACGCATCACTCGATGTTCACTTCGAGAGGCTGCCCGTACCGATGTGTTTTCTGTGCATCAAGCCGATTCTGGTCCACTACGAGGTTTGCCTCCGCGGAATACATTGCAGGAGAAATTAAGGAACTCTACTTTAATTACAGTGCAAAACTGATTAGCTTTTATGACGACCTGTTCATTGCCGACAAGCGGAGACTGCGTGAATTACTGGATATTCTTGATCGCGAAAATATCCTCGGTAAGGTTCATTTTTCTTGTTCGGCACGGAGCAATCTCGTTAACGACCAAATGGCGAAGCTATTGAGGGAATTGGGTATTGTCTCGGTAGCCTTGGGCCTCGAATCGGGACACCCGCGTGTTTTGAAGTATCTCAAAGGCGGCAATGTCACGGTTCAGGATAATGCCACCGCCGTGAAAGCACTGGCCCGAAATGGAATTACTCCGAATGCCGCTTTCGTTATCGGTTCGGCCACCGAAACGAAAGAAGAGATAATGACCACGTACAATTTCATAAAAACCGTGCCTTTGAGAAATTTCAACGTGTACGTGATGACTCCGTTTCCGGGGACGCCCATCTGGCAGCAGGCCTTAGATAAGGGGCTTATCGACGAAGATTTCGACAATTGGCCGGTTTTGGATTCCGTTCATTTTAGCAAGCACTATAAAAAGGCGATAATCGTCTCCGAGAATTTATCGAGGGAAGAGCTGCACGAAATTTATAAAACATTCCAGCGGTTAAGATACCGGGTTATCTTCAGAAATATATATCGTCATCCATTTATCAAAGATGTTCCAAAAATGTGCTGGTCACTGGCCAAAGAAAGACTTGTTACGGCAGTACGAAGATGAAAATATTATTGGTCGATCCTCCTTTTTATCGATTCATCAAATATTACAATAGATATTTCCCCCTGGGACTGACATATCTTGCCGCCGTTTTGCGTGACAACGGTCACCAGGTGCTCATATACGACGGCGATGCAAACGTAGAAAAAGCAATGGAGATGGACTTTTCCGCCCTCGAAGAAAAATATCCCGAATATATCAGGAATGTTAGCCGGATGTCGCATCCGATATGGGGCGAATGGCGAGATGTTTTGAAAGATTATAAGCCCGATCTGGTGGGCATTTCCGTCTATACCGTCAAGATAGCTTCGGCGTTCAGGATAGCAAAAATTGTCAAAGACTTTAATCCCGATATTCCGGTGGTATTCGGCGGGCCGCATCCGTCGGTCAAGAGCGACGAATCACTGAAAATAGCTCCCTTTGTTGATTTCGTTCTAAGAGGAGAGGCTGAATTTTCTTTTGCCCGGCTGGCAGAGACAATCGAAAAAAAAGAGGACTTCAGTGACATCAAGGGCCTTAGTTTCCGCAAAAACGGACAAATATCTCACAACCCGGACACCGATTTTATCGAAGACCTCGACCGGCTTCCCTTTCCGGCAAGGGACCTGCTTATGAACAGGAACACATATACCTCGGAAGATATGGGCCTGTTAATGAGCGGGCGGGGCTGTCCTTTCGAATGCACGTTCTGCTCGTCGGCGGGAGTATGGGGCAGGAAAGTCAGGTTCAGGTCGATTGAAAATGTTTTAGACGAAATGCAACAGGTTAAGTCCGCGTACGGCACTGTTCAATTCAGTTTTAAGGACGATATTTTTACAATCAACACAAAAAGAGTCCTGGAATTCTGTAAATTATTGAGGGAAAGAAAACTTAACATCAAATGGGACTGCAATGCACGGGTGAATCTCATCGACGAATCACTACTTGCCGAGATGAAGTCGGCCGGCTGCAACGGCATAAAATTAGGCATAGAATCCGGCAGCGATCGAATCCTGAAAGACGTGATGAAAAAGAAAACAACCGTTGCTCAGATTAAAAACGCGGCCGAGATGATACGCAAAGCCGGAATACACTGGACCGGATATTTTATGATGGGCCTGCCGACGGAAACCGAACAGGAGATGAACCAAACTCTCGAACTAATGCGGCGGATAAAACCTGATTTTGCTTCGCTGTCCGTATATGAACCGCTGCCCGGCACCCAATTGTATCATACCGGTGTCACCGCCGGCCTTGTCACCGACGAGAGAAGCTTAGACGATTTTTTTAACATATCTCCGAAATATTATTACTTTAAAAATATCAATAACAGAATCGATACAATGCCGGACGACAAATTCAGGGCCATCGAGCAGTTTATGAAAACCAGCTTTCACAGGTATAATCGCGGCCCGGCACGCATATACAAACGGGCCAAAGCGAGAAGTGCATTGTACCTTAAAAAGCCCGCGGTATTAAAAAACGATATTACCAGGTTTTTGGCATGGCTCAGGTAACCATTCGAAAAGTTCCTGAAATCCATTCCAAAATTATTCGATATGCAAAAAAATAAAATTCCAATAATAACCACACGAATCGTTCTGGTTTTTGCCGACATGCTTGTATTGAACGCTTCCTTTATTTTATCTTTTCTAATTAGATACGGCACCGACATCCCCAAACACTGTTTTCCCGCTTATCAAAACAGCTTTCTATTCCTGACACTTATATATGCTTTATCGCTGTCTTTTTTCAGGGTCTATAAAAACAGGTTCAAATCTTCGTGGGACCTGTTTAAGAGAATCTTTTTGGGATTATTTTTCGGAACATTACTTAGCATAGTGTTCGTCTATGTCTTCAGAGTAAAATGGGGCGCTTTCCCGACGGGCATTTTTGTCATTTCGTTCTTTTTGAACCTGCTTTTCATCTTTAAGCTAAACCAGTATGTTCTCAGGGCCAAAAGAAGAATTAAAAAAAGAGTTGTAGTCATCGGACGGGATGACGTGGATGATATTATCGAGAAAAGAGTTGTCGTTAAAAAAATTAAGAGCGACCAGATAGACCTGTTGCTGACATATAAAGATATCGATGAAGTTGTTATATGCGAGAAAATTCAAAACGAAAAAGACCTGAGTCTCCTGTTATATCTGATACACAAATTAAAAATAGACGTTCTTTTCAAGCCTTCCATTTATATGGAACTTTTATCCGGCAGGATTAACGGTACGAATTCGTATCAATTCTTAAGCACCTTCGCCGGGGAAAAACGTGATGTGGAGGAATTGTTAATAAAAAGCTTAGATATTGTCGGCAGCATCATTCTGTTACTTGTTTTTACTCCCTTGATTCTCCTGATATCACTGTTGATTAAAATTTCTTCCCCCGGCTCCGTTTTTTACAGACAAAAAAGAGTAGGTAAGGACGGCAAAATATTTACCTTGTATAAATTCAGGACTATGGTCAAAGATGCGGAAAAGGAAATTGGTCCCGTCCTGGCAAAACGAGACGACCCACGAGTGACAAAAATCGGGAAGATTCTGCGAAAAATCCGTATCGACGAGCTTCCCCAGTTCCTCAATGTCCTGAAAGGGGACATGAGCCTGGTAGGGCCGAGACCGGAAAGGCCGCACTTTGTCAAGCAGCACAAAGCTCTGCACGAATTGCGACTGGTGGTCAAGCCGGGCTTAACTGGCCTCGCTCAAATCCGCAGCTTCTATGATTTGAAACCCCGGCATAAAATCAAATACGACTACCTCTACATCCAGAAAAGATCGCTGCTTCTGAATATGTACATACTGCTGCTGACTATTCCCACCATTTTTTCAAAAAAAGGCTGGTAGATTTCCTGACTACATCATTCGGTAAATCAGCAGTTTCTTTCCACTTTTTTTCCGATTGTTCACACTGACCGAATATTCTTCCTGACCGACTCTGTCGGAATCTGCCCCCCTTTCCCCACCTTCCACAATCTTTACAAGATACTCGGCCCCTTCAGGCACTTTCGTTGCATACTTAAGGCCTTTCCGCTCCGCATAAAAACTTATACGCAAGTCCGGTACAGCGATGATATCCTCTGTGCCGGTATTTTCCCTGAGCCACTTCGCTACAGCCCTGTATCCCGGCTTGTCGGCACCTGAGGGCCTGAGCAGCTTAGGCATGCAAACAGCCGCACCTATCATCAACAGGATAAAAAATAACTGCTGAGACTGTCGGTTTGTCTGCGCTTGGCCCCGGCGGAATTTCTCCTCAAACCAGCGTGCCATTATCTCCAGGCCTTCCGGAACATATAAAATCAGGAACACAACTAAAGGCAAACTGTGCCGCCTGCTTATATATCCCCAGTCATAATAAAGCAGGAGCAGCATAATGACATTAAAAAAGACAAAGGCGGGCATAAAGAATCTCTCTATATCCGTTACCTCTGATTTCCTGCGAAAATGCGAATAAAAACCGATTACCAAAGGCAGCATAAAGTAGTACATTAGATTATCGCTGAGCTCGCCGACAAGTCTTCCTGCCGCCTTCAATAATTCCGCCGGCCAAGCGGACGCTGCATATACCTTTTTATCACATGTTGTCTCTGGTATCAGGATATCATCCGAATTCTCCGGAGCGGAAGAGCTGAAAAGTTGCTCTACTTTTTCCGGAAGAACATTTCCTTTGACTATTACATAGGGGACAACGGGAATCGAAAAACCAATCAGAAGAACAAGCAACACATAAAACAATGTTCTTCTGCTAACATCATTCTTCGGGAAAAGAAGCCTTACTACAATCCACAAAGTTCCATAGAATACCAATTGCGCGCATTCCGGCCGTATCATATGCCCGAAGCCGGAAACCAAACCGGCCGCTCCGAACTTCCAATACTTAGTTTTTTTCGCGCCCTCGAGTAAAAGGAAAAATCCCGCCGTTAAGAACATTATGTGCGGCCAATCCCGCAACACGTCACTTCCGAATTCCGCCGGATAAGGCAGTATTATCAGGATAAGAACCGCCCAGAAACTCCTCCCGCTCCCAACGAAAGATTTGCCTATGTAATATAACAGGATAAGTGTAATTATCCTGCATATCAATGTCACGCTCTGGGCCGTATATATCCATTTAAATACCGTCGAGCCGTCGCTGAACAATGTAACAAATTTATGGGCGACAAATATCAGAAATGGGTAACCGAAAGGAAAAGCAATCCCTTTGATGATATCGACAGGCCTGCTTGAAAAGTCCTGTGCGTTTTGAATATAAATTACGCCGTCCTTGGAGATTAGAACGGTCGTTGCTATCAGGTATATGCCGATAGCAAGAGCTATTAACAGTAAGATTAATACATGCGAAAAATCATGTTTTTCAACAAAAAGATCCCGTGCCATTCTGATATGCGTAAAAAATCCCGTCAAATTCTATTAAAACCTTTATCCATTTAAAACATATACACCCATATAGCAACCTAAAGTAAAGTCATTATATTGGAACCATCGAACATATCTACCGAAAAATGAACTCGACGGTTAAAACTCTCTCATCAGGATTCTCATAATTTTAGTAATCCGCCCGTTACATAAGGTACGTCTTCCTGTATAATAAAAGAAAGAGAATTCACTACACTATAAAATCAGGAGCTCTCAGGATAACTCTATGGCCAAATCATGGCGACACAGGATAACTATAATCTTACTGACATTATACTGGCTCACGCTCATCATTCTCGCTCATATTCCTATGCCTCAATATGTTCGAAAGGCCGGCGTCTCGGACAAAAGCCTCCACTTTCTGGCATATCTTATTCTGACATTCCTGCTTTGGTTCGCAATCAGACCCGATGAAAAAGTGAGCTGGAGGAAATCCGCTGTCTGGTGGGTATTTATCATAGTGACAGGATATGGGGCTGTCGATGAAGTCGTTCAGAGCCTGGTGGGACGTACCTGTGATGCAATCGATATCGTAGCGAACATAACAGGCATATTAACAGGTTTGCTCCTTTTTTCCTTTCTTACTTTCTGGCCCGCCGTCCTTTTTGTAACAGGTATTGTCATATTCGGTATTACGAATCTCCTGCGGGTAAATTTAGCCGAGCTGCTGCCTGTTACAAACACAATATTTCATCTCTTTGCATACGCATTCTTTTCTGCGCTATGGCTTTACAACATGCATCTTTATACGAATCAAAAATCCACCGGCATAAAATGGCTCATAAAAGCATTAGCGATACCGTTGGGCCTGCTGATAACTGTAAAAATATTTTCGGCAATCATTGGCAGACATTTTACGGCCCCGGATACAATCGCTTCACTCGGAGCTATCGTAACGGTTGTTGCCGCAGTTTACCTTTGGAGTTCATATAATAAACCAGATTTGCGTAACAGGAATTTATAGACTGAGTCTGGTAAACATCTCCGTTTTTCTAATCCCGGCGTTCTTTGAAAGGTCTGTAAAGGGGATCGCCTATCAGGATTAATCGCCATGAATTGAACGGTTTCGTACGGCAGTACGCCTCGACGAGACATTTGCCGTTATAAAGCTCCTCGAAAAATTCTCTCGGCTGAGGAAACGAATGAAGATATGGCTCGGCCACCGCTCCCAGCGTCGCCGTTATACCGTCAACGAGCATAGCCGGGCACCAATGACTGTTGTTTGGGTCGCGAAGACCAACCGCTTCGAAACTCGCAATATGAAAACCGACCGCACCATCCACAAAATCAAAGGCATCGATATATTTTTTCACACTGTACCAGCCGCAGTAAACAGCCGTCCGGGGGCAGGCACCGGGAAGAAAAAGAGCAGCCGTTTCATCCAGCTCAACCGAGAGGTCCGTGCGTAATTTAGTAAGATATGCCAAATCGCGCAGAGACTGGTCATACGTTCCAAATTGATCTTTTCTAAATATTCCTCTCGAATCAAAATACGCAGCGCCCTCGAGACCCGCTTGTTCGGCCAAAATCGCTTTATCCACAAGCCCTTTGATTATATCTTCACCCGGCCCGTCGAGCCGGCTGACCATCAGCGTTCCGAGACCGACAGCCAATAGCTCATCCTGATTTTGAGAATTTTTTGAGCTCGACCGGAGCATGTTAACCTGCCAGCGATACAGCTCATAATTTCTAAACATAACCATCGACAGCTCACTATCAACCGAAGCGCTCGTTTCCTTGCCTTCGATAATGTCGATATATAATCGAAGCCTTGTATTATTTTTTTCGATTCTTTTCTTTTCAGGTGCGATTCTTTTAAGATCGGCGATATTATCCTGCTCTAACTGTTCTATCCGGCTTTTCCCCTGCTCGATAAGCTCTCTTAGCTGCTTTAGCTCGTTTTCCCGGCCCGGTAATTGTCCGCGTTTTCCTACAACGATCGGCACGCCGTACGTTGTCAAAAGGCATTTTATCTTACCGGCAAATTTTAAATCGGTTAATCTGGCACGAAGCGGCTCCGCAAGTTTACTGTCATAATCGTCCCTGCTGATGGCCGTCTCGGCGGATGTCCCTAACGGCAGGGTGACAATATTATCCGCCGGAACCCCCCGCTTTTGACAATAGTACCTGGCAATCCGCACCGAAGCATCGATCTCGCTGTTAGCGACGACAAGAATCTCCTGAGGCTCTAATGCGGGGCTTATCTCACAGAATATGAATACAAGCAGAATTATCACTTTAGCTCTGACAGGCATTATCCACAAATCCCAAACATGCTCCAAGGTAAAACCCGCAAGACAGACCAAAGGCCGACATCCAACGGGGTGAACTGCCATAGTAGAAATTGGATTTTATTCAGGCCCGTACGACCTGTACGGCAAATCTATCGGATAATCTTCTATCATTTCGGCATAATCATCGAGCCAGTAAGCATTCGGATTGCTCGAAAGAACAAGGAAACGGCCGCTTTCGAGGTCGTTGGCGGCCCGGTGGTATTTCAAATATACAAAATCTTCCGTCTTACCAATTATTTCAATCTTACCGGTCGAGTGTGACATCACGTATCGAACACGCTTCGCCAGACCGGAAACAAGCGATTTCGCCTGCTCGACAATCTCATATCCCTGTTCAATCGGAATCGTGAACGCTTTATTACCAAGTGCCGGACGACACTGAAAGATATAATACGGAACCGCCCCGATAAAAGAAAGGTTTGCGAGCAGCTCGGCCAAAACTTCCGGGTCGGAATTGACTCCATTTATCAGCGGCATTTGATTGGCTACTATAGCACCGGTTCTCTGGAGAATATTCACCGCCCTTACCGCCGCATTGGTCAACTCACGCGGATGAACAAAATGCGTCATTATATATATTTTCTTCCGATCGGTACTATATTTCTCTATCATCTCCGGCAAAGCCGGCTCATCAATAATACGATACGGATTGAACGCCGGGACTTTTGTCCCGATTCGAATGATCCTGACGTGTTCGATCGCAGTCAGTTCCCGAATAATATCCTCCAGTTTCGCCGGACTAAGGGTAAGAGGGTCGCCTCCTGTCAGAAGAACATTGGTAATCTCGGGATGTTGCCGGATATATCCGAACGCAGCCTGCGGGTCCCGAAGATATTCGTCCTGATTATCTATGAAAAGACGCTTGCGAAAACAGTAGCGACAAATCCCCTCACAAACATTACTTACCAGCATTAATACGGTAGAGTTATATTTATGCTCGAGGCCCGGCATTACGCTATATGTCTGTTCGTTCGACGGATCGAGCCGGCCCCATTCGTCAAGCTCGCAGAGGTCTGGGATGATAATCCTGCGGATCGGGTCATCGGGGTCGTCCCAGTCGATAAGCGACAAATAATACTCGTTGCAGCGAAAATCGAACTTCTCCGTCACCGATATCAACCTGTCTTTTTCGGCCTCGCTTAAAAATTCCAACTGGTCTATTTGTGTCAGATATTTCATTCCTGTCTCATATTGTTTATTCATCAAAATTACCTCGGGAACACCATACAGCGAAACTACTCGTATGGTTCCCATCTGGTTCGATTTCTAAAACAGAGTCCCGTTCTCTCAAGACTTGGCACCACGGGTATATTCACTCTGGGAGTATCTCTTTTCGTAGATGCCCTTCCGTCCAAATACATGGAAAACCGTTGCCATTGCTATCCTTATATCGGCCAAAAAACCCATCGTTTCCACATACTTAACGTCTAATTCCAGCTTTTCTTCCTGGGTCAGGGCCGCCCTGCCGCGGATTTGAGCTAATCCTGTCAGACCTGGCCTGACTAACAGCCGTTTTTTTTGCCGTTCGTTCCATTCCGGAATTTGCGAAATATATAACGGCCGAGGTCCGATAAGGCTCATATCGCCGCGAAGAACATTATAAAATTGCGGCAGCTCGTCGAGCGAATATTCCCGCAGGAATCTTCCGACTTTTGTCAGCCGCTCGTCTGAGCCGGATTTTGGACTGGGTCCGAACGGCTCGACATCGGCCTTCATGGTCCGGAACTTATAAAACACAAACGGCCGTCCCCCTTTGCCCGCCCTTTCCTGCCTGAAAATAACCGGCCCTTTACTGCCTGACTTTATCGCAAACGCAATCACAGCCAAAACAGGAGATAGTATTATCAGCGCTAACAAAGAGATTGCAAAATCAGTCCCGCGTTTGAAGATTTCGTATAACTTCATGGATTTAAGTTTATCCGAGAAAAGACTTTGTGTCAATATCCAAATCTGCCCCCCCCGCCATCTCTTTAATCCCTCTTATCCACCCCAAAATTGTAGGGTGGCGGCCCCATTCGGCCCGAGCTCATGGTCGAGGACTGCCCCACCAGAATCAAAACGCGTAGGGTGCAATGATTTCGCACCAATTTGATTAATTAAGCGTGGTGTCAAGAAAAGAATCAGTGGATGGACCTAGTTTCATCATGTCATTGGTATTTTTCTTAAAATATTTTTAAGAATCAAAAAGTTCTTTTTCCTACTAATCGAGCTTTTGTTTTTTCATCTGCCCCACACTTTCCAAATATAGCTATTTGGATGTGGAGTATACTCACTTTTTGAGTTGAGTTTCTGATCGGCTCCGTCCGCCTTGCATATCTTTTGGCTTAGGCTTAGATTCTTCAAGTTGTCTTGTTTTGAGAGCATCCAATATAATTGCTTTAACCTTTTCATATTCAACATTTTTTTGAAGATCTTGTTGTAATGCTTCAGTTTCTAACTTTTTAGAATCAAACGATGGGCCTGAATATAACAAGAGCAGATGTTTCTGAAGTATAGGCAATTCCTCTTTCTTAAGGCGTCTCAATAAGCGTTGTCTGCTATGCTGTTCTTGTTTCCGACGATATTCTTCTATCGCGGCCTCATATTCTGCACGAAGCTTGGGATCTTTTATATTCTCAGGTGACATTCCACTCCCAAATCTTTCAACTCCAGCGGGCGGTCTCGGCATAACTAGTGATGGATCATTCGGATCCCAACTTGGATCGATAGACCTCTCAAGGCGATCCCAAACACGGAAGTAAAATTTTGCCTCCTTGCTCCTATCATTTGCCCAGTCATCCTTATCAGCCAAACTTTGGAGATACTTATCTGTCGATAGTGGACCTTGACGAACGTACATTAGTAGCTCGAACTCAACTTCAATGGGGATCCTATTATCCTCCTCAAGCCCATTTGATTTATCAAGTGCCAATAAGGCGTATTGTCTCGCAAGTTCGTATTGTCTTTCGCTCTTGAAGTTGAAAGAACTGAGGGTGCCGCAGACTTGTAGCATCATATATCCGTAATATTTCTTATCTATTGGGAACCACTCTTTTTCCAGTTCCACAGCAGCTTTTTCCAGACCTTTAAGATCCAATGCGTTACCAAGAGCTTCTACTTGGGTGCGGTCCTGTGTAAACTCTTTCATTGTCGTGTTAGAATCTTGTGGATATGCTATCGCAAGTTCTATATTTGTGAGAAAAACAATCACAACTAAAATCTTAGATATTTGGTTAATCTTAGACCGCATAACATTCCTTCCTTTCTTTTTATAAATTTTTAGGTAATTATAAAACCAACCGGAACTATCTTTCTGAACCTCTGCTTTTCTGTCTGAATGTACTCTAAATTCCTGGTTCATGTTAACGAAGTTCTTTGTATATGGACCTGCTTTATAACTCCAGGGTAAGCTCCAGAGAAATGTGCCATATGAATAGGCCGGAGGAGTATAATCAATGCAGGATATCCAGCTTCCTTTAGTTTCTTTCGGAATTGCCTTGCATTTTCTCTGCTTAAATAGCCTACCGTCATACCATCTATGTCCACTCTGATCGCTTGATTGTCATAAGGATTATCATTTTCGTGAATCAATATTGCATCGACAATTTTACTATGACCATCTTCTGTATATCCTTCGCAGATTTCCTCCAACTCTTCTTGATACTGAGATTCACCTACGACGTCAACAGAGTATTTACCGGGGCCAGATAAATCCACCCGAAGTCTTTGTTTGGCAAATAGCCATGAGAATAATCCCATCTTTTTTCCGTTCCTTTTTACTTCGATTAAGCTCAGGACTTGTTTCAAAAAATCAAGATTATTTATGCTTTGGTCGCTTCCTCAAAGTTGCTTGCTTTTTATTATATCCATCCCCGGCGAAGCAACAATCGTTAAACAGCGTTCAGCGTGTAGCGGAAAGCGTATAGTTTTTATCTTTGAATTTTCAGACTAAACACTATCTACTAACGACAAACGACTACCCACTAAATATAAGGCGTATCTCACCGGGTGAATATTGATTGAAAAAATGAAATTTTTTCGTTTTTTTATGTAAGATTGCCGCGTCGCATTGCTTTTCGAAATACGCAATACGCTCCCCGCTGCATAGTTTTGCAAAGCAAAACTATGCAGCGGGGATATGATTTATGACTCTTTTAACCTTCTTTCAATTTAATTCCTTTGCCGCTATAGGTTGCGGTTTCAGTCCACCAAATCAGAGGAATGCCGCTAACTTCATAGTCCAGACTCTTTAAAAATACGGCATCGGCATCCGGAGCAGCTTCCAGTGCTTTATAGTAAGCCCGGTGTTCTGTTGAATTCATCCAAAGACCTTCATTGCTGAAAGAAGTATATTTTTCCTTGAAAAAAGGGATTCCTACAAGTCTCAATCCATCCCCATCGACAATCTGTACAACTCCAAGGCAAATATTTTCGGTTGTGGAACTGCCTTGCACCCGGTCAAGAACAACAATATCATCACGTGAGAATTCCGTGTTAATACCAAAATTGCCGAATCCCATCTGAGGAATCATTTTTTGAGAACCACAGCCTCCGGTTAAAATCAAAGCACTACACATACAAAGAAATAGTTTTTTTGCATTCATTGTGTTACCCTTTCAAAAAAATTAGTTCCTTTTTGCCTGTTACAAAGGCACTCGTGAAGCCAAACCTTACAAAAGAAATATGCGTATTAAAGGAAGCATCTTTATAGTTATTACCGGATTTGTCTATTGTGGGAACTACGTATTTTTTACCCTACAATATAGATATAAATCGCCATTTCATGGGAAAAATCGGGATTTTCGTTGCATTAATGCGGTTTTTGGGTAAAATTATATAAGACGTTTAGTATATCGTATGTAGTATGTAGTACATCGTTTAGCGGAGAGCGAAAAATCGATCGTCTTTCATCAATCGTCAATCTTACATCGTTAGAAATGGGGGAATTAACGATGGAACTAACGTAAGTCTTTATAAATCAATACCATACGTTATAATCATGGAAATTCAACACTACGAAATGATACGTACGAAATTTTAAGCAAATTATGCAAAACAAAGCCAATGTTAAAATAGGCAATTTAGTTTAAGCTCTTTGAAATAAATAGGTTATAAGAAAAAAGGTGGTTTTTGGGCATTTTAACGGCAAAAAACAAAGCCAATTCACCGGCCTTCGGCCGGAAGCTCTAAATTCTAAACTCGAAACACTAAACTAATGAATTCTATAAAAAATTGAAAACACCTGGGTTCGTAGGACTTCGCCGGGGTTGACCAAGTGAAAAATGGAACGTTTATCAATGCTGATCAGACCTATATTATAGAAATATGAAAAAGAGCCGGGACCAGATATATAACGAGCTGCTTGTCATCAAATCCCAGCAGGGAGATAAGGATGCGTTCAACGAGCTTGTCGGCAGATGGCAAAAACGGCTCTGGAATTACGCGTATCGCGTAACCGGCTCGGAGTCGGCGGCGTGGGACATCATCCAGGAAAGCTGGCACGGGATAATTAAAGGTATCAGGAAATTAAATGATGCCGCCCTGTTCGGTAGCTGGGCCTTTAGAATCGTCAATAACAAATGCGCGGACCGGCTGCGAAAGCAACGGCAACAGAATAAACTCGACGACGAGCTTGTGAAAAACATCCGGGACGAATCCAACGAGTCGGAGGGTGACGGTAAATCCGAGCTACTGCTCGAAGCCGTTCGGAAGCTGTCACCCGAACGCCGGGCGTTGGTGACATTAAGATATCGGGAAGGCTTCGATATAGAACAGATAGCAAAAATAATCGGAGTCCCGGAAGGAACGGTCAAATCGAGACTGCATCGAACACTGAACCAATTAAAAGATATAGTCGAGCGTAAACAAAATGAATAACCTGGAACAGGACCTGAAAAAAGTATTAGCGGGTAACGGCGATTTCGACGCTAACAGGAGCGAGACGCTGAGAAAGGAGATAGTCCAAATGTGGTTTGACAAGAATATGCGAAAAACGAAAATAATCTTCTGGATATTTTATCTTTGCAGCATCGGCATGATGATTGCCGGTTACATCGGCCTGCGGTCCGCCGCAAACACGGTCGGAATGCTTTCGTGGGTGCTCTTTTTTATGATCGGCTTCAACTCCACGATTTTGATGAAACTCTGGTACTGGGTCATCGATACAAAATTGAGCGTTCTCAAAGAAATGAAACAGTTGCAGCTCCAGATCGCCGAGAAGACTTCCAGGGAGCAGCCCGCGGGAAATTAGCCGGTCAGAAGCTCGAATTCCTCGACGCTCAGCGATTGTCTTAATTTCTGCAGGGCACCGAGCTCGATCTGGCGGATTCTTTCCTTGCTCAGACCCAGCTCCCGGCCGATTTGTATCAGGGTTTTCGTCTTCTTTTTGACCGGCGAGCCGATAAGGCCGTAACGATTCATGATTATGTACTGCTCACGTTCGGTAAGATTGTCTTTTATAACGCGCGTCAGGCTCTTGTGGGCCCGGTCGATGGCGGCAAAATCCGCCGCTTCCTTGGTTCTTAAATCACGATGGAAACTTGCCAGTGACGCCGCCGTTGTCCTGTCCAGCCGGGAAGCCCTCGCTGGAATCTTGCGGGCGTAGTCTTTGGCTATCGTCCAGGAAGCAAAAGTTGAAAATCGAAAGCCCCTGGTATAATCGAATTTCTCGACCGCCCGCATCAGCGAGACGTTACCCTCGCTGATCAAATCCAGCAGGCTCGCTCCTGCGGATGTGTGTTTGCGAGCGATGCCGACCACAAGTCCCAGGTTAGCTTCTATTATTCTCTTTTGTATAGCTGCGGCCTCGGCTAAGTAGCGTTCTATCCGGCGAATTTTCATCCCGGAGGCCTGAGCCGGTTTTATATCGGCACGTTCCTTACAGGCTAAATATTTCAAATAATTGTACCGGCGAAACAGCTCGGCTTCACTTTCTCTGTTGAGCACGGGGACATTCTTCAATATCTGCAAATATTCCGGCAGCGAACCGTCGGCCAATTTCAACGGTTCGACATTCTTATGAGCGGGCGGCTGTATTTCATCATTCGGCCTTGCCAGAATCTTTTCCGAAGCGTCTTTGGCAAGGAATTCCTCGCTGGCAGTAAAATCGATTTTTGTAGCCAGAAGGATTTTCGCCCGCCTGCCGTTAATAATCCGGTATATCGAACTTTTATTTCTATCGAAACGCGCCATTAATTCTTTAATGTCACAACCCTGTTTGTAGAGCTTATAAATCTCGGCTGCCCTGGCAGGCTCGATGACGCCGGCGGATTTTTTAAGAACGGCCCTCTCGGGATTCGCCCTGTCGTAATCCAGCAGTGTATATCTGATGGTCTCGTTACACTTACCCATTTCGGCGCTTACCTTTTTGATAATCCGGTAATCGGACATATCCGTAGTCGCTCTGAGTTTGGCGGCTTTTTTTACAATCCGGCTTTTTTGCTTGTCCGTCAGCCGTTCAAAACGTTTGGATTTGCCCGTTAGTTCCGGATTTTCCCCGAGGAAATGCTCCACCGACGAATGCAGGAAGCCCAAGCGCCTCATGCTCTTACCAAAAATGAATTTCTCGGCAATCAGGCCTCGCTTTCGCCAGCGATAAATCGTTTTCGGCGTGACCTTCATCTTCTCCGCAAGCTCTTCGAGAGTGTAAACTTTTTCACTCTGCTCGGATACGGGCTGTGCAAGCTGGCCGCTGAGCTTGGAAATAAAAACACGCAAATCCTCCAGCAGATCTTCTCCCTTTATAAACTCGCTGCCGACCGCGCTTTTCAGATGGAAACCTGTGATACGAAAGCACACAAACTCGAACGGATACTCCTTATCCTTTTCGATAATACCAAAGAGTTTCTCCGCAGCATCGAGTTGCTTCCGCCGCTTCTTTTGCGGGGTATATCGAAGCTGAAACAACAACTGGGCCAAACCTGGACTGCTGATCTTTCGCATAACCTGGTTCCATTCTACAAAAACCGACGCAAAAAAAACAGCCGTTAATACGGCTGTTTTTCACCTCCGGAATTTATGCAAACAATCGTTTTTTGCCGGGCAAAAATACGGATCAGATTCGGCCAATCACTTTATTCCATCCGATTCTCCAAATTTACGCCACAAGGCCTTTCGCCATATCTACGGCCGAGGCGGCATCGGCTGCATAGCCGTCGGCCCCGATCTTGTCGGCGTAATCCTGTGTCACGGGAGCTCCGCCCACAATAATTTTGGTTGACAGTCCGGCGTTCTTAAGGGCCGTTACGGTCTTTTCCATACCCGGCATCGTTGTAGTCAAAAGCGCGCTCATGCCGATTAACTGGATACCTTTGGACTTGGCCTGCTCGACAAATTTTTCCGGTCCGACGTCCACACCAAGATCAACGACTTCGAAACCCGCTCCCTTGAGCATCATCGCCACCAAATTTTTACCGATATCGTGTAAATCTCCCTGAACGGTTCCAATCGCCAATTTCCCGATCGGCTCGACGCCGGCTTTGACAAGCTCAGGCTCAAGCACTTCCATAGCCATTTTCATTGCACGGGCAGCTATAAGAACCTCGGGTATGTAAATCTCGTTCTTTTTAAACCGTGCACCGACAACATCCATGCCCGCAATCAGTCCGTCATCGAGGACACTCTTGGCGGCCATTCCGTCAGCCAGTGCCTGGCGGGTTATTTCCACCGACTTATTCTGGTCTCCTTTTATAATCGCATCAGACAATGCTTTCAAATCTGCCATTGACATTCACCTCATTAAAACAGCCATCTTACCAACATTTAGTCTCTATATACGTATGCCGCATTAAATATTATTTAATATCATTTTACAAGCAATAAATCGAGCTTTTTAATGGTAAAAGTTGTTTTATAATAAATTTGGATAGGGATACCAAAATCGAAAATACATGCTTATATCATTTGAAAAAAATCCATATCATGATATAATCATTTTTTCGTTTATTAGGTAACTGCCCGCCTTGCACAGGCAATGTCGGTTACAGGATTTTTTATAGCCTTGGTTCTAAATTTTATGCCCTGAATCGAGGCAAAAACTGCTAAAAAATACTAAATATGAGACTTCAAACATGAGTAACTACATAGTCCTGGTAAAACAGGTCCCTGATGTATCACAAATCACCGACAATGCGTTCGATCCCGAAACCGGCACACTCATACGCACACGATTAGCCAGTGTAATCAACGAACTGGACGCCCAGGCACTGGCCTTTGCGCACTATATGAAAAAAATCAGCTCGGACCGACGGGGCCAAATCATTGCCCTGACAATGGGGCCGCCCATGGCCGAGGAGGTCCTGCGATACAGCCTCAGCAGATGCGTTGACAAAGCGATCTTATTGACCGATAGAGCGCTCGGCGGAGCGGATACCGTAGCAACCGCGAATCCACTGGCATTCGCAGTCAGAAAAATCGTTAAGGAAATTTTCAACAACGATAATGATTACTATGTCGTTTCCGGCATGCAATCCGTGGACGGTGACACCGCCCAGGTGCCGCCGCAAATGGCCGAAGAGCTGTCGCTGCCGTGTATAGCTTATGTCACCGACGCCGAATTCAAAAACAATCGTTTCGTATTCACACGTATTATCAGCGGAGGCAGCCAGATTGCCGCCGCAAAAAAACTACCCGCCGTGATTACCGTCGCCAAATACGAATTTCCCCTTTATGCCACATTTTCAAAAACGCGATGGGCAAACCAGGCGGAGATTATCACCTGGACCAGCGAAGATATCAAAGCCACCCATTTCGGAGTAAAAGGCTCCAAGACGGCTGTCATCAGAGTTTTTCCCCCGGGAAAAAGTATGAGAAAATACCGACAGTTCAACGATGCAAAATCATTGGCCAAGGCGCTCGTCGAGAGTTTCAAAAGCGGCAACGGCGAAAAAGACTCCGCCGGCGGCAAACAGGCAAATCGCTATGTCCTGCCGGAAAAGAGAAAAAGTCTGCTCGAGAGAAATTTCGAAGGGACCAGGAAAGAGCAGGATGATTATGCAATCCTGAGTGAAAAACTTAGGGAACTCGGAATAGAAGAAGCACACCAAATTGATAACGAAGCCCGGCAAAAGATTCTTAAAGCCGCAGGCGAACATTTCCACGAGAGGGCACTGGAAGATATGATAAACGGCCTGGAACTGACCGAACCGGCCTTTAAGGGCGAAGTCTGGGTCGTCGCCGAGCACAGCGAAGGCGTCGTGCATCCGGCTACGTTCGAGCTTATCGGCAAAGCTCGCGAACTGGCGGATTCCCTCGAAACAAAAGTAGGCGTATGCCTGGCCGGGTATCAAATCGAATCTATGGCAAAGGAATTAATAGCCGCCGGAGCGGACAACATCTACATAATTGATGACGAGCTTCTGAACATATTCGATCCGACGGCGTATCGTAAAGCGATTGCAGATGCGATTAAAACATACTGGCCGCAGATTGTCCTCTACGCAGCAACTCCACAGGGAAGAATGCTCGCACCGATGGTATCTTACAGTCTCGAGTGCGGCCTGACCGCGGACTGCACCGGATTAGACATCCGTGACAGCTCGCGAAAAGGAGACATCGCCCTGCTTTTACAGACACGACCTGCTCTCGGCGGCAATGTCATGGCCACTATACGAACGAAAAACTCGAAGTCACAGATGGCGACAGCCAGGCCCGGAGTTATGAAGAAAATACCGCCGGATAAATCAAGAAAAGGCAATGTCATAAAACATAAAGTCGAGCTTTCAGAAGACGATATTTCTCTGGAAGTCATAAGGACCGAGTTAGGCGCCGGTGACGTGAACTTCGGTGCTGAAGTAATTGTCAGCGGCGGCAAAGGCATGCAAAACCGTGACAACTACGACCGGCTTCTGGATACACTTTGTGACGGCCTGACTAAAAAGCTGAATACCTCGGTGGAAAAAGGAGCATCCCGTGCGGCTGTGGAGCAGGGCTTCGTCGAACGGGCACACCAGGTAGGACAAACAGGCACTTCCATCGGACCGAAGCTTTATATCGCTTTGGGAATATCGGGCGCCATCCAGCACATGATAGGGGTCGCCAACACAGAGACTATCGTCGCCGTCAACAGTGATCCGAACGCACCGATATTCAAACAATGCGATTACTATATCGTGGGAACCGTGGAAGAGACGATACCCCAATTAGTTCAGGCATTGGAGCAAATATAAAAAGGAATTCGACACAAAGACAAAAAACAGTAATGGCATGAAGATTAACAATATAGGGTGACTGCCAGGTCTGCAAAGCGGACTGAGTAAATCTCGTCCATTAGTTTTAGAGGTGAATAAAAAGTGTCAAATAACAAAGATTACAACAGAGTAACGGGATTAGTCGTTGGAGCAGGGCCGGCGGGTCTGGCAACAGCAATACAGCTTAAAAGCCTGAAACCGGATATCGATGTCTGTGTGGTGGAAAAATCCGCCGATTTGGGCAACCATAATCTCTCCGGAGCCGTCCTGGAACCCGAACCTCTGCATACACTGCTGGATGCGGCAGCCCCCGGATGGCGGGACACCGATGCCGCCAAAGAGGTGCTGGCAAATATAATAGATAAAGACGATATTTTATTTCTGTTAGGCAAAAAACTGTCTTTCAATATCTTTTTCGCATTAAAGCTCGCCAAAATTTTCAAACTTGGCTTCGGCCAAATGATACATAAGGGCGACTATTCCGTATCGATAAGTAAGCTCACAAAATGGATGGGACAAATTGCAAAAGACGTCGGAGCCGAAGTGCTGACCGGCTTTGCAGTCAATAACATCGTTTTCGATGAATCCTCCGGCAGGGCCACTGGTGTAAAACTCGTCGATCAGGGACTCGACAAGGAAGGCAACCAGCAACCGAATTTCACCAAGGGAGAAATTATTCACGCAGACTTTATAGTGCTTGCCGAAGGATGCGACGGGCTTGTTACGGAAACATTCGTCACCGAGGCAAATCTGCAAAGACAAAGTCCCCAACTGTACTCTGTGGGCGTCAAAGAGCTTATCAAAGTCAGTCCCGAACAATATTCGAAATTCACATCGTCCCGGGTAGTTCATGCGATGGGCTATCCGATCTGGACGCCGATAATCGGGCCGGGCATGTTCGGCGGCGGGATCGTTTACGCCGGTGCCCAGGACCATCTGTCCGTCGGGATGATTGTCGGGGCCGACTGGAAATACTGCGATCTCAATCCGCAGGATGCGCTGACGAATTTCAAGAACCATCGATTCGTAAGGCAATTTATCGAAGGCGGTACGGTCGTGGAAGCCGGAGCAAAGATGATTCCCGAAGGTGGTTATTATGCCATTCCGAGAGAGCCAGTAACAGGAAATATCGGCAAAGCCAACGTCATGATCTTAGGTGACAGCGCCGGTTTCGTCAATATGCTCAAAATCAAGGGCCTGCACAACGCAATCAATTCCGGCATCCAGGCGGCGAAAGCAATTGCACAAACGCTCGACAAGCCCGAATCTGCGGCTTCGGTATATACGAAGCTGATTGAAAAATCCGAGATCAGCAGGGAAATGAAATCTGCAAGAAACTTCCGGCAGACGGTCGCAAAATTCGGGCCTCTTCAGGGTATGCCGCTCTCTATCCTCGGCGGACTTTTGCCGCAGTTCGAGATCGAAAAGGATTACCAGGCAATGACAGTTGCTCGCTACCGTCTCAAGCCCGGCAAGAATTTCGATAAAGACACATTTACCGCAATGGCGGCGACGGAGCATCGAGAAGAGCAGCAGTCACACCTGACGATTCTGGATGCGGACATTTGCAGGACCAAATGCACGCCTTCATTCAACAGCCCATGTATTACATTTTGCCCCGCCGGTGTATATGAGTCCATCCACGATCAGGTAAAGCCGGCTAATCCGTCAAATTGTCTGCACTGCAAGACCTGTCAGAGGAAATGCCCGTTCGATAATATCAGATGGATTGTTCCGGAAGGCGGCGGCGGACCACGTTATCAACGAATGTGAAATAATTCAAAATTTGCCGGTGAGAATATTTTCAACGGTAATCGAAGTGAAATTATCTTACCGAAATCGGCTGAATTACAGGGAATGAAAAATTAGCTGGGATTCTCAGTAAACACTCGTATTAATTGTTGATAACATTTCGCTGGGCTCTGCGCATGCGCCGACGATTCTTCTCGGAGGGCTTTTCATAGTACGCCACGCGCTTCATATCTCTAATCAGACCCTCTTTCTCACAAAGCTTTTTAAAGCGCCTTATCATTTGCTGTACCGACTCACCTGCCCGCGATTTAACTTTCAACATAAAAAAAGAATCCTTATTTTGCTCCTGACATTTTGAGCTATTTAAAACTCTAACCTATATTAATTCGTCAAAAAACGTTAAGTTTTCCAATTTAAAGTAGAATTTACGCTTTTTCAAGTTAAAAATTCTTCCCATGTGCTTTTTACGTCAAAATTGCAATTTATTTATAAAAAAACCGATATATGACCAAAAAAATGCTGATTTTTAGATTTTTTTGTATAATATGGCCAAATATGTTAAAATAGAAAAGCGTTTTTGGAGGTAAATATTTGGAGAAGTTTCGCCAGACGCTAAAAGTAAAAAAAGAGCGGGCCGTTTTAGTAGCCGCCGTCCTGCATAACCCTGATGGGGCGAACGGATTATCCGAGCTAACGGCCTTAGCCGAAAGTGCCGGGGCGGTCGTAATTGACAGGTTTCAGCAAAAAATCCGCAAAATAAATCCCTCCACTTATATAGGCAAGGGCAAAGCCGAGCAGCTCGGAAGCCGGGTTAAGAGGTTCGACGCCAATGTTGTTATCTTCGATAATGACCTTTCGCCCGGTCAAATTCGCGAGCTTGAGAAGATTGTCGAGGCCAAAGTCCTCGACCGGAGCGAATTGATTCTGGATATATTCGCCACCAGAGCCAAAACAAAACAGGCCAAGCTCCAGGTCGAATTGGCCCAGCTCGAATATACATATCCACGATTAACTCGGATGTGGTCGCACTTAGATACGGTGGCCGGAGCAGGCGGCGGTACGACCGCCGGTGCAGTCGGCGGAATAGGAACGAGAGGGCCGGGCGAACAGCAGCTTGAAATCGACCGCCGGCTGGTCAGTAAGCGAATCACGGAATTAAGACGAGAGCTTGCAAAAATAGACAATCGCAGGATTCGTGAGATTGAAGCTCGGCACGGACTATTCAAAATCTGCCTGGTCGGCTATACCAACGCCGGCAAAAGCACCATCCTGAACAAACTCACCGATTCGGATGTTCTCGTCGAGGACAGACTCTTTGCGACCCTGGATACGCGAACAAGAAGATGGATGCCCACAAAGGGAGTGGAAGTACTGCTGAGCGATACGGTCGGTTTTGTCAAAAGTCTGCCGCATCAATTGGTCGCCTCATTTAAGGCCACGCTCGAAGAAGCCGTCAACGCCGATCTGCTGCTGCACATCGTGGACGTGTCCAATCCGAATGCACTGAACCAGATTGAATCGGTCAATAAAGTCCTGGCGGAGATCGGCTGCGGCCAAAAACCAATTTTGGAAGTATTTAACAAAGCTGACATCGTAAAAAACATCGGCGATTTCGATATGCTGCAAACCCTCTATCCCGATGCCGTTAATATATCCGCCAAAACAGGCTTCGGTCTGCACGATTTGAACCGTGCGGTTACAGCGAAATACAAAGGCGATGAGCTTATGATTCGAGTTCAAAGCAGTCCGTCAAACGGCAGAATTCAAAGCTTCCTGCGTGCACACGGCCGAATCCTGAACGAGCAATACACGGATGCTTCTGTCTTCATCGACGCCAAGCTCGGACGAAATCAGCTTCCGGAACTAAAACGTCTCCATCCAGAAAACATCGAAATTATAGAAGAGTGACTACCCCGATACCTTATCCTCGCTGCTGTCGGGATTCTTTCGGATTTTTTGCCTCTATGAACTTTATGATATTATAAACGACTAAATTGTACGGTACGAGAACTGTGAACTTTTCGGCTAATTTGATGACGGCCCCGTTCAAGGCCTCGATTTCTGTCGGTTTTTTAGCGGCAATATCCTGGAGCGTCGATGATTTGTGCCCGGCGGTATCAGGCACAAGTTTTTTGTAAAATATATCGAGAAAATCCGCAGCAGTTTCCCAATGTGTTCGAAAGCCTGCCTTTGTCATTACCCCGAATACTTCCCCGACTATTCCATCCATTATGGAGCGCGTGTATTGTCGCTCGGCCAGCTTCCCGTAAGGGACATCGAGAATGGCACCGAGGGAATTGAGTGCACAATTATACAGCATCTTGGCCCAAAGGTCTTTTTCGATATCTGCGGTCGTCTCGCAGGGTATGCCTCCGTTGTTTATTGACCTGCTCAGTTCTTCGACCTTCGATAAATCCGCACCGAACAGACTGCCGATATGAATCGAGTCCGCATGTACGGTTATTGTCACTTCATTGGGCTTGTATCTGTGGAATCCGGTGATAACACGCGCGCTGTAAATAATTTCCTTATCGAAAAAAGATGTGAAAATATCCGCATTCGACCACCCGTTCTGAAACAATACGATTTTCGTGCTCCCGCCGAACAGGGCCTTATGTCCGGAAAGGTCCTTTGCAGCATGAAACGAATCAAATGACTTCGTGCATACAAGGACATAGTCATACACTCCCGCAGGCACCTCATCCGGCGAAGAAAAACTGCCGAACGCGGAAGGCCCAGCATGGTAATCTCCGAAAATACCCGTCCTGGCAAGGCCGTTTTTCCGCAAAGACAGGACCGTATCTATCCGGGAAATAATATCCACCCGGGCTTCGGATTTCAGCAAACAGCTCGCAAGCCCGAGTCCTACCGCACCACCACCATATATTAATACTCTCATGCGAGCATTATAGCCGGCCGAGAAGCTAATTTCAAACGCCTATTTTCCACATAACATATCGCAGGAAATGATATGGCGAGTCGCTTTAAACATATCCTTGGCGCCTGCACTCAAACGAAATATAATTCACAGAAAGTCTCGTTGTACTTTTATAGAATGATTGCTGATAAAACCGGATTATGAAAGGAATAATTATGACCAGAACGGTTCTGCTGAATATCGCTGTTTGCCTGTCGATGATTGTAGCCGGATGTGCAACTATGAAAAACCTCCAGGTAACGGAAGAATCCGTCATGAAGGAAAACACAACAAATGGAACACAATACCTTGAAACCGAAACCGGTCGCTGGCTCGTACATGATATCAATCGTCCCGCACCGCCGGTCGTCACGCCCGGTACCGAGAGCACGCAGGAGCAACCCGGCAAAGCTCCGTCCGATGCCATTGTTTTATTCGATGGCACGAACCTCTCGGGATGGACTTCCGAACGCGGCGGACCGACAAGATGGATCGCGCGGGACGGTTACATGGAGTCGGTAAGACGCGCAGGCAATATCAAAACGAAGCAATACTTCGGCTCATGTCAACTGCATATCGAGTTTGCGACTCCCATGAGAATCACGGGCAAAAGCCAGGGAAGGGGCAACAGCGGAGTATTTCTTATGTCAACCTACGAAGTCCAGGTGCTCGACTCATACGAGAATTCCACATATCCCGACGGCCAGTGTGCCGCACTATACGGCAGAGTCGTACCTATGGTCAACGCCTGCCGAGAGCCGGGCCAGTGGCAGTCTTACGATATAATTTTTCATCGACCCGTCTTCGATGGAGACAAAGTAATAAAAAAAGCAATCTTTACGGTTTTTCATAACGGCGTTCTTGTCCACGACAATGTAGAGCTGCAGGGCGGTACCGGCTGGATCGACGAACACACGATATCAAATTATTCGCCGCATGAGGATAAACTACCCCTTATGTTGCAGGACCACGACAATCCGGTGAGGTTCCGTAATATCTGGATTCGCGAACTCGAAGACTAATACATGAGACGATAAAAAAACTATGTTCCGGAATATTTCCATAATAGGCGACGGCGGAATGGGTACGGTCTTAGGTATCCTGCTCTGCGAGAAAAATATCCCCGTACGTATATGGGGTTACGACCGCCGGCAACTGGTCCGGATTGAAAAAGAAAGAGAGAACAGGAAGTTTCTGCCGGGCTATAAGCTACCCGCCGATCTCGTCTTCGAGCCGGACGACAAACGTATAATGTCGGGGGCGGATTTAATTATTTCCGCCGTGCCATGCCAGTTCGTCAGAGCAATATGGACCAGATTAAAAGAACATGTCCCCGGGGACGTTCCGATTGTCTCGGTTGCCAAGGGCGTAGAAAACAAAACATTATTGCGTCCGACCCAAATCCTCACCGAGATTCTCGATTTGAGAAGAAAAACCGCTCTGGTGGTATTAAGCGGCCCGACAATAGCCGACGAGCTGGCCAGGAAACTTCCTGCAACGGCCTGTGCGGCGGCTTATAACGAAAAACTGGCGAAGCAGGTCCAGCAAACTTTCAGCGTCCCCTGGTTCCGCGTTTATACCAACACCGATGTTGTCGGAGTCGAGCTGGCCGGCGCCATGAAAAATATCATCGCAATAGCCGCGGGAATTATAGACGGCACAAGAGCCGGAGATAACGCAAAAGCAGCACTGCTGACCAGAGGGCTTGCCGAAATAACCCGCCTGGGAATCGCCTGCGGAGCAAAACCACAGACATTCGCGGGACTGACCGGCCTGGGCGATTTGGTGACAACCTGCATCTCACCGACGGGAAGAAACCGGTCATTCGGCGAAAGGATCGGTAAAGGACAAAGCACCGAGCAGGCCCAGGGGACAACCGAATCGGTCGTGGAAGGCGTCGCCACATGCAAATCCGTTGTTGCTCTGGCCCGGCGATACAATGTCGAGATGCCCATCACGAAGGCCGTCTATCAGGTGCTGTTCAAAAACAAACCGGTACAAAAAGCAATCGAGGACTTGATGAACCGCAGACTCAAGGCCGAGTGATTTACCTGATTCATAACCTAAAAATTCCACCGTCCTATAAATCCTTTGTTCCGCTTTCCCCCTCCAACGGCATAAAAATATATTGCAACAGATTCAGGGATTAATCCGTGTCTTTATAAAAAAAACTGCCGTCTTCAAAATGTTTTTTGCCGATTAACAACATTAATTTAATTAGCCTTTTTTATAAGTCCAAAATCGCTCCGGAGCATTCGGTTCACAGATATTATTGGTCTTACAACTTACGTTGTGTGATTCATACCGATATGAGCAACGAATATTTTTTCCTATATTTGGCTCTTCAGGTTTCTGTTTCATATATTTTACGTGGTGAACGTTACAGGTGAAAATCCTGATAGAAGATAGGAATTTTTGGGTGAAATAATTCAAAAAATGTTTGGCCTTTCGAAAAAAAATACATACTCAATCGGAATCGATATTTGTGACGATAGTCTTAGATTAGTCCAGCTCGGAAATAACGGCAAAGGCATTCATCTGGTTGCCGGGATTACCGAACCAACACCCGAAGAGATAGAATTCGGCAGCATCACCTGGCAAAGATGGGCGATTGAGGCAATCCATAAACAAATATCGAAAAACAATTTTCAGGGTAAAGAAGTGATAGCCGGTATCCCGACAAACGCGATCTTTATTGACCACATGAAAATGCCCAAGGTAAACCAGGAAAAACTTGAGGACGCCCTGTTTTCAAAGATAAAACAGAAGCTTCCGTTCGAATCGGACCAGGACAATACGATGTTGAAGTACGTTCAGACGGAGCAGGAAAATATTCTGGTGATGGCAACCGAGCGCACAATCATCGACAGGCACCTGGCAATTTACGAAAAGGCCGGAACAACAATTAAATCCATAACCGTCTGGCCTACGGCATTGGTAAATTGTTACACGACTTTTTTCGGCAGACGTAAATCCGACCTCGAAGCAATAGTAATGCTTATTTGCATCGAAGCTAACCGTACGAACGTGGTAATTTGCCGTCATAAAAGCCTGCTTTTTGCCCGCTCGATACCGATAGGATCCGGGAAACTCCTCGACGAAGCGGAAATAGACAGGCTGGTATTCGAGCTTACTTCATGTAAACGGCAATTCGCAGCGATACACAAAAACACCCAGATCGAACGGTCAATATTCCTTTCGAGCCGGGCCGCGGACAGAAATATATGTGCAATAATAGCAAAACAGATGGAAATGCCCGCACAGATTGGAGACTGTCTGGCGGCAGTGGATATAGCCGGTTCATTTCGTCAGGGAAGTAACGCCGAATCAGATAAAAACGAGTCAGGCGATCCGATAGACAGGAGAAATTGCCAGGTCAACTGGGCAATTGCTTTTGGAATGAGTCTATCGTAAGCACGGGTTCAATATAAAAAGGGAGATAAAAAAATGGTTAATATAAATTTTGTTCCTGATGACTATATTCAAAACAACGAATCCAAAAGAACAAACCTGATGTATCTTATTCTGCTTGTTGTTGTGATGACGGCCTTAGGCGGCTCATTCGTAACAATCAAGATACGTCAGCGTGCCTGCCGGGCCAAGGAAAATCTCATAAACACGAGAATGGCCAAAATGCACGAGGCTATCCAGCAATTCGATGAGCTGCAGGTTAAGAAAAGAGCGATGATGAAAACGGCTCTTACGACCGCGGAACTGCTCGAACCGGTACCAAGGAGCATATTGCTGGCTTCGTTAACAAACAACCTGCCTTCGGGAGTTTCGTTAGTTAATCTGACCCTGCTCCAGAAGGAGCCGAAAAACAGTAGCCATGTTTCGGTGTCAAGTAAATACAAGGCAACACAGGCAGAAAAGAATGCCGGCCAATCCAGATTATCGCCGGAGCAAATGCTGGAGACGCTCATAGAAATCGAAGGTATGGCCCCGAGCGACCTTCAAGTGGCCTCTTACATCGAGAGGCTGAGTAATTCAACATTGATGGACAACGTGGCTCTGGTGGAGTCAAAAGAACACAAAATAGATGACGGCACATTCAGACAATTCAAACTTACGGCAATGCTTAAGAACGATGTGCATCTGACCAAGAATGATGTCGAGACAATCAGAAAAAAGGCCGAAGGAACAATATGGAATTTCTAATGCCGGTACGGACAGGATAAATGTTCCTGAACCGAAACGGCATGTTACATAGATGAGGGTATAATCATGACAAGCAGTTTAAGAAAAATTATATTCTTCGTATTGTTAGTTGGCGTCTCTGCTGCCGGCTACCAATATATGATTAAACCGGCAAACAAAGATTTGGCCGAGGCAAAAGGAAAGCTCGAAACGAAACTGGCACAACTGGTCAAATTCGAAGAAGCCGCTTCGGCGGCGAACGATCTCGCAAAACAGCTCGAAAAGCTGCAGGAAGCAATCGAATTCTTCGAAAGCAAGCTGCCGCCCACGAGTCAAATTCACGAAGTGCTCGAACAGGTAACGGTAATTGCACAAAAGGAGGGACTCAAGCCAAAGACAATTCGAACACTGTCGAGAAAAGACAACAGCGGTTACGTAGAGCAGCCTTTAAAAATGCAATTAGAGGGGAATTTCAGCTCTTTTTACTCTTTTCTTTTAGAGCTCGAGAAACTCCCGCGTATCATGAAAATTCGGGAGCTTAAACTGGAAAAACAATCTGCTGACGAAGGTCAAATTACTGCCGATTTTATAGTAAGCATATTTTTCCAGAATACATTCGGTTAAGAGACCCAAAAAACCCTTTTATTAGAAACAATAAACAAGAAATGAACGGAGCTTAGCAATGTTGTCCTTTTTACGAGATTCAAACCCCGGAGATTTACCGGCAAACGAAGCTGCCCGTAATGCACAGGAAAATCCTAATGCCAAAACCCGTGAACAGGAATACTTCACGGTGGCATCCCACGGAAGAGCGGTTCGCAAGAGCACAACATTACTCGCCGTTTTGTTTATTATCGGCGTGATATGCCTTGGGTTCATGATTAAAAAGAGAGCGCCCCAAACAGCTTCTGCAAATGGAGTCGTTCCCGAAGAAACACAAATAGAAACGGCCATAGCCCGCCTTACCGGAATCAAATCGGAAATGTTCACCAGTATGGATGAAATAGTCAGTAAATTCTACGAATTTTCCGATGTACTCCAGGTAAAAGTTGAGGAACTTTCGAAGAATCCCTTCCAGTTCGAGATGTTTCTGTCCAACCTGAAAAACAAAGCCCCCGCCGCGGATGAACCGGTTGGAATAGATCCTGAAGCTATCTGGCAACAGCAAATAAGGCAAAAATCAAAGGAAATGAAGCTCGACAGCATTATGCAGTCCGACATGGGTAAATGCTGTATGATCAATAATAAAATCCTTTACGCAGGAAATTCGATCGACGGCTTTAAGGTTCTCGAGATCGAAGATACCCAGGTTAAGCTCGGCTCGGGCGGCGTGGAAATAGTATTGACTTTGTCGAAATAAAACCGCCCCTGTAAAAAATTGAAAACGAACGATATTAAATTAATGATATCAATAATACATTGAAACGGCAGATAAATCCTTTTTGAGAGAGGTGTGATATGATAGATGCGAAAACAATTTTGGCGGACGTGATCGATAACGGAGCAAGTGACTTACATATTAATGTCGGGATGCCGCCGGTACTACGAAGAAATACGGAGCTGGTCGAGCTGGATTTTGCCGCCGTCAGCAACGAAGACGTAAAAGAAATGCTGCTTTCCATGGTCGGGCCGGACAAATTCAAAAAAATAGAGGAACATAAGGACCTCGATTTCTCGACGAGCATTGATGACGGACACCGTTTCCGTGTTAACGCTCATTATCAACGGGACACAATTGCAATATCGTTTAGAGTTATCCCGAATCAAATCCCTGCAATAGATGATTTGCACCTCCCGGCGGTGGTTAAGGAGCTTACGGATTTACCGAGAGGTTTGGTGCTCGTAACCGGCCATACCGGATCAGGTAAAAGTACGACTCTCGCCGCGATGGTAGAGCTGATAAACACAAAATACGGAAAACGCATTATCACGCTGGAAGATCCTATCGAGTACATGATCGAGAACAAAGAATGTATGATAGAACAGCGTGAAATCGGCGGAGATTGTCCGAATTTCGCATCGGGCCTCAAGCACGTGCTGCGGCAGGACCCGGACATCATCATGGTCGGCGAAATGAGAGACCTCGAGACAACCGGCTCAACGGTCACCGCCGCCGAAACCGGTCACCTCGTCTTCAGTACGCTGCACACGATTAACGCCGCACAGACCATCGAACGTATTATTGATATCTATCCGGCAACACAGCAGAATCAGATTCGAACGATGCTCGCCAACACCCTGCAGGCTGTTGTCTCACAAACATTATTCAGGCGTGTAGATGAGCCGGGAATGGTCCCCTGTACGGAGATATTGCTGTGTACTTCGGCTGTGAGAAACTGCATACGTGAGAACAGGATATACGAAATACCGAACATTATCGAAACTTCGAGAAGGCTGGGTATGCAAAACCTGGACAACAGTATTTCAGATATGTATTTCCAGGGTTATATAGACAGGGAAGAAGCGATAATGCGGTCAAGCAATCCCGCCAAGATGGAAAAGACTCTTGTACCTGTCGATGAATTTGAAGTTGTTCAGCCGCCAAGCGGTGCAGCGGTACAATGATTCCAGATAAAACATAGACTGGCCGACAAACTTAATAAGTTGGAGCATAAATATGTTTGAAGATTCTTTGAGAAACCAAAAAGGCGCAACTGCAATTGCAGAAAAATTGCACCAAAACCGCAATCCGGGCGTTCAGGGCCAAAATAACGCGGATCCTGCCTCGGTATCGAAACGGTCGCACCAAAACAGGCACCAAGGTATCTGGGGAAGCATCAAAGATTTCAAGGTCGAGTTCGGACCAAGCAGAAAGGATATTTTAAACTTTACGAACCAGCTCGCAGTTATGGTCCGGGCGGGAATAAGCCTCCAGGATGCACTCGAATCGATAGCCGAACAAAATGACAAGAAAAAATTCAAAAATATCATATTCGATCTGAAAAACCGCATCGAGGCCGGACAAAGTTTTTCCCAGGCGCTTGCAGAGCATCCGCATACATTCTCGGATCTTTACATAAATATGGTAGCGGCGGCGGAAATAAGCGGCTCTCTCAGCGATATGCTGCAGAAGCTGGCCGAATATCTGGATTCCGAAGCCGAAACGCGCTCGCAGGTCAAAGGAGCGATGGTGTATCCTATCATCATAGCTTTTATGGCGATAGTGGTAACTATTTTCCTTTTATGTTTCGTTCTGCCGCGTTTTACGGCAATCTTCGCCGGCAAGGAACATTTGTTACCGACACCGACTAAGATATTAATGGCCACCAGTGCATTCCTGCGCGGTTATTGGTATTTTATTGTCCCGGCCATCGGCGCTTCTTTCTGGGGATTCTGGTACTTTACCGGCACTACCGTCGGCAGACTGTGGTGGGACAAGACGAAGTTAACAATGCCCCTTATTAAAATATTGTGCCGAAGTCTTTACATCACGAGGTCCCTGCATACCATGGGAGTATTGACAAGAGCTGGCGTTCCGATACTCAACACAATTTCAATAACGGCCCAGATAGCAGGCAACGTCCTCTACAAAAACATGTGGCTCGGCGTTTACGAAGAAGTCCGCCAGGGTAAAAAAATAGCATCCAGTCTCGCCCAGTATAATCTGATGCCGAGTAACGTCGTACAGATGATAAGAAGCGGCGAAGATTCCGGAACAATGAGCGACGTGCTCAGGGACGTTTCCAACTTCTATGCAAGAGAGCTTAAAACTGTAATCAAAACGGTGACATCAATGATAGAACCCATAATGATCGTTGTGATGGGTCTAATTGTCGGCTTTATCGCCATGAGCATTATTCTGCCGATATTCAAGATGTCCAGCGTCGTTCTGGGTAAATAAACATTTTTCATCTAACCGGAGGATATAAACATTAAATAAAGATTGGGGGGACAAAATGGAAAATAAGAAAAATAAAAGCGGCTTCTCCCTCATTGAGGTCCTGATTGCGATACTGCTCGTCGGGCTTGCAATCGCCTCCCTCGTCGGTGCCAACAGCGCATTTACCCAGTCCAACGGCGCCGGTACGGACTTGTCAACCGCCGAGTTTCTCCTCGAACAGATCAGAGAGCTGACCGCCCTGCTGCCGGTCATCGACCCGCTTACGGGAACTTCCACATTCGGTGCGGAAACCGGCGAAACACTCACCACCTACGACGACCTGGACGACTTCGACGGTGCTGTATTTTCCCCCCCGATTAACGCCGACAGAAATTCTCTGAACGATTTTACCGCTTACAGTCAACAGGTGACGGTAGAAAATGTCAGCGCATCCAATTTCGAGCAGGTCGTGAGTGATCACGGCAGTAACTTTATTCGAATAACCGTAAAAATTTCGATGAACTCGAAGGAAATAAGCTCGGCAAGCTGGCTTCGGGCCAGATACTAAAATCGCTGGGCGTACCTCGTGAAATTATGCGAGAGACGCTTTACAAACTGGTATTACGAAATGAAAAATATGCCAAATAAAACCCGTTCAGTTCCGCCCGCCGCTCCGACTCGCGTCGAACGACGCGGGGGCAGGCTGGCACAAGAGCACGGTCAAAAGATACGGGGCACTTATGTAAGTCCGCGGAATTCAGCCGCAAGACGCAGCCGGAGAAAACGCGGCGCTTGTGACAGCTCCGGCGGTCCGGTCGCAAGACCTCGCCGGGAGGGATTATGGAAAGCCGCCGGAGGCAAAACCGGCTTTACCATCGTGGAATTGCTGATTGCTCTGGCAATAGCAGCTATATTATTGGCCTCTGTTGCCGTCGCCATCAACGCCTCGGCCATCAATTATAGTGAAAACGAGAAAATGTTCAAAACAATCAATAGCGCCAGGCAGGCTCTGTTTCGCATGACTACTCAGATAAGGACCGCCGACGCCGTCGATCCCAACGCGGCATCGAACGTATGCTCGATGATTACAGCCGACGGAGAGGATATCACGTACTTTTACAACAACAGTGAAAATAAAATCTATCTGATTACGAACGACGATACGACCGACAGCGATTACGTCCTCTGCGAAAATGTCACCGCCATGAATATAACAAAAAACACCGTGCTCGAAGATGCAATAATAAAAGTCAAAGGCGTCCAGATTTCAATAACGGTCCAAATCGGCGACTCTCAGCGAACGATTGCATCCGCTGCGGTAGTTAGAAGAAATTTGAATTAACGATTAATAGTAATCGTTATAATTCATTAGAATACCCCGCCCCAAATACTATACGTCAATCCCTATTCACTATCCATCGCCGGCCAATCCACGCCTTTTATGCCGTGCACCGTTAAATTCGCATCCGGCAGCCCGTCTCGTGCCGGCCGAATCTGCTTAGCCTTCAGCATCCGTATCCGGCCATCGACAAAGAGATAATTCCGCGAACCTTCCCAGCACCACCAGCCGCTGTCGTCGTCTATCGGCGAATGATTGCTGAGCCACTCGCCTATGAGAATCTTCCCGGAAGGTTGGGTGACATCCGAAGACCGCTGCCGAACCGATGGCTGCGGATTGCTATACGTATCTTCGTAGCTGCTCATGCCGTCTATCTGTTCGGGACTGTGATAGAAAGCCATCGAGTAAGAGTAACTGGTCGATTCGTATTTTTCTTTTGCGATGCGGTCCTGCGGGCAGTACAGAACCGACGGATTGTTCACATCGATATTACCACCTAAGAAAGGCCCGACAAACGACCTCCAGCCTCGTCCCATCCAGAGCCAGTAACCGGCTGGCAGAGGGTCCTCGGCACAGGGGAAAACATCGTCGTTTGCGCCCATATAAAGATTCAGGGCAATATCGATTTGCTTTAAGTTATGAGCGCACTTCAGCCGCATGGCCGTCGATTTTGCCTTCCGCAAACCCGGCATAAGTATCGAAAGCAAACCGGTGATAATTGCAATAACAACAAGCAGCTCTACCAACGTAAACCCCGTGAGAAAATTTTCTCTGCTTTCTAAAGGAGTAAAGCCCCTTTCTGGCTTGTCTGTCAGTGCCTTATTACATATTGGATTCTTATAAAGCCTCATATTTCCGAATCCTAATACCGAATACCGGCATCCGAAGCAAGTCTAAAATCCTCACTCGCTTCGGCGAAAACTTACACCCTTAACTAAAACCAAATAACTTTCTAAAATTTTTCAAAAAACATATCAACATCCTGCCGATTGATTTCGCTTTTAATAATAGAAACAGGGAGATTCTCTGTAAGCGTAAAGGTATTAGGCGTATGGCAAAAAATTTTCACTTGTAATATATTACAACAGAACGGCTTATGAAAAAGTCAAAAAAAAAGCAAATTCTCTTCCGTGCGCTTTTAGCATTTTTTACCACTACTGATATGAACCTGCTTTTTCTATGGCGTTATGAGGTATAATCGGCAGTTAATTCTGCTGTTTATGATAAAAAACGAAAAAATCGCGATTTTTGTATCAATAAATTACTAACGACAAACGCCTATATAGAAAGAAGGTGATACCGATGGGCAGATAAAGGATTTTATTAAATTGTGGATGAATTTACTTGATTTTTTTATTAATTTTGGGATGATAAATTTTGGAAAGGGAGTTTCCTCATGAAGAAATTAAGCGCTTACAGAATCTCTATTGTTATTGGCCTGACCTTAGGGCTAATTATTGCTTGGACGAGTGCTATGTCAAACGAATTAAGCACAAAAGATACATCGTTCTTTATGGGAGGAGAGGAGGTAGACTATGGTTGTTGTAGAATTACGATTGATGGCACTGAAAACTGTCCGGGTTCAGATTGTTCTGTCCCATGGACTAACTGTATGATGAATACTAACTATTCAAAAAGATGTATGGTAGACTATTGCCATGCAAAAGATCCTTTATGTACTGGCGGTAACCGTTATGGAGTATGCAAATAGTTGTGATGAAATAGTCTTTTATGAGAATCTATTTGTAAATACGTGGTCTTGCTTAGGCAAGACCACGTATTTAACAGAAATGATAGATTTATTGATAGAATATATGTGGTATATCTATGTAAGTGAAATTGATTTAGGTTAAGAAGATAAAAAAAAGGAAACATTATTCAGATGGGGCCATCATGTTTAAAATTAAACTTTTACTTTCTGTTCTTTTGCTTTTAGTGAGTGCAAGTGTTGGTCAATCAGGACAGTTGAATTCAGCGGACATCCTTGATATGTACCAAGAAGCGATGGAAAAATCGTTATTACTCAGAAAAAAATGTGCGCATAAGGAAGAGATCAAACAAAAGGATATAGAAAAGTATGAAGCATCAGAAGGTTATAAAACTGAGGTGTATACCTCAACGAGCGAAAGAACTTATTTACGCGATTCCAATCGTATAGACTGCCGTAATGAGTTTGAGGTTATTGAATTGAACACAAAGAACAAATATCAACATCTCCGTAATGAGGAGTGTGGTTTCACAGCCTATAACTTATTAGGCGAGAGTTCTCCGTTTATTACTGCCTATAAGAAGAATCCAAGGGGATTTGAACTCAGGAGCTTAGATACTGCAGGAGCAGCTTTTGAAGGGTATATAACTGGGGACTCATATAAATTCCTTTGGGAAGTTCTCAAGGGTGAAAAGGATTTAAGACTCCGAGATGAAATAGAGGAAATTGATGGACATAAAACATACGTTCTCGAAGCGAAGACTAATCACGGCCATTATACGTTGTGGATAGATCCCAATTGTGGTTTTAATTTGAGACGTTGTATTGTACACAGAAAAGACAACGACTTAATAGATGGTGAACCTTTGAATAAACCACCAAAACAACCTTCAAGCCCGTTATACGGAAGAAAGAGGTTTCCAGTTATAGAACATATATTCAAGCTTGACTCGGTTAAAATCAAGAATTTCGACGGTCTTTTTCTGCCGGTTGAAGGAATTGTAACATTAAATCAGAAATTCTCGAACGGTGGTGAATATAACAGGCAACACTCATATAAGCGTTTTGATATTGACCTGGACCCGGATTTTAGCAAATTCGAGAAAGCCTTTGTTTTGGATGTACCTGACGGTACTCGTGTATATTATAGAGACATGCCAGATACGGGAGTATTGTATACCTGGCAGGACGGTGAGGTTGTGCCGGATACAGATGATATTGTAATTGAAGAAATTGATAAAACAACAAAACAGATCATGGAAAATGGAGATGTTCCTCTCAAATTGGGTTCCGTCAAGGAAACAGAAAATACAGATGATGAACCAAACGTTGTCGGAAATACACAAGCAGATGTTGCAGACTCTCAACCTGAGATCCTTTCAGAAACGAATATACCATCATTTTACATTCTAATTCCTATAGGTTTGCTGATTGTCGCTGTCATTGGATGGAAGGTATTTGGTCGGCTTAAAACTTAAGGAGAAGCAAGAATGTGGAACTATAATTTCATGGAAGAAATAACATGGAAGTTAATGTTGGTGATATGTGTTTTAACGCTATCAATCACAAGCACAATATATGCGGCTGATGCTGATATAGATAAAAAAAATAAACCTAATACTACTTCCATACATAATTCATCGGGTCCATATTGTGGTCTTTATTGCCTTTATACTATAATAAAACTTGCCGATATAGATGTTGACTTTGTAGAATTAGTAAAAAGTAAATACCTCGGCTCTCGCAAAGGTAGCTCAATAGCGGAATTAAAAAAAGCAACAGAAGATTATGGATTATATGCTGTATTAGCAGGAAATTTATCCAGCTATGATCTGAGTCATTGTCCTTATCCTATTATATTGCACGTAAAGTATGGAATCGAAGCCGGGCAATACAACCACTACGAATTATTTTTAGGAACAGAAAACGGAAAGGCAAAAATTTTCGATCCACCTAATCCGGTCAAGATGGTTTCATTTGCCGAGTTAGCACCTCGATGGGACGGTAACGGCTTGCTTGTCTCTGCCGAGCCGATCAAACTTAATGCTGTATTTGCTCCAGCCCGGAAGCGGTTTATAATATATGCCGCCATTGTGATTTCAATAATACTTGTTCTTCATTGGGCAAAAAGATTGGTGCCGGTGACATTGACAAACTCTCGAATTAAGGTAATGTGTTTATCTATTGCCCAAACTACAGGATTCATAATCTTAGCTGTACTTATCGGGATGTTTTATCACTTTGCCAATGATGCAGGTTTGTTGGCTAATGCAAATGCTACAGCTTCGATACAAAAAGCCCATCAGGGCAATTTCATTTCTAAAATTAGCGAGAGGAAAGTCCATAAATTACTCGATATCGATACCATCTTTATTGACGCCCGGCTAAGTCGCGATTATAAAGCGGGACACCTTGAAGGAGCGATTAGTGTGCCCGTGGATTCCAATGATGTAGAACGTCAAAAGGCAACGGCTGGTATTGCTAAAGATGCACGGATCGTAATGTATTGTCAAAGTTCCGGCTGTAAATACGCCGAGATTGTAGCAATCAAGCTTATCGATGATGGCTACTCCAATATCTCCATATACAAAGGCGGCTGGGCCGATTGGGTAGAGAAAAACGGAAGGAATAAGGAAACATCATCATGAAATTCAATACAATAATACGACAAAAATTAATGCCCAGCTTTACATTGCTTGTGCGATTAGGTATAGGGTGCATGTTCATTTACAGCAGTCTGCCTAAGATACGCCAGCCTTACGACTTTCTCGCTAATGTCTATAACTTCGAGCTTGTGGGACCTAAACTGGGGATGCTAACAGCAATGATACTACCCTGGGCGGAACTATTAGTTGGGATATGTCTGGTCGGTGGTATTTTTGTCAGTGGTGCCTTGCTGGTCAGTATTTGTTTGGGTGCGATGTTTACATTTGTTCTCGCTTCGGCATTATATAGAGGTTTGAATATTAGCTGCGGCTGTTTCGGTTCATCTTTTGCAGATACAATAGGCTACTCCACTCTCGTTCGAGCAATCATAATAATGCTGCTTAGTGCCACTGCATATTCTTATAAAGTCCTATTGCAGCCACACTTTAAATAACGGCCTTCTATTATCGACATACGCGCAAACGACGAATCACTAACCACGAGCCACGAATCACGAGCACCGAGTCATGGACATTTTTTGGTTAAAAATGAGGATTTTTATTGCATTAAGGCGGTTTTTTCTTTATAATACTCGATGGACTATGGAAGGTTCGTAGCGGCGTAGAGTAAGGGATTAGCATATCAAAAATCAAAATGAAAAAAGCAAAACTACAACTTAAAAATTAAATATTTAGCCCCCGGACTTGTCCGGGGGTTAGATGTGGCGGCCATATGGGGAATTCGACAAATGTAAAGAAATCTCTACAAATTGACCCTTTTTGAAAAAACAAAGCCAATTTGGGTCGGGCCCAAATTGGCGTAAGCTCTTTGATAACAATATAATATAGCAAAATATCAGCATTTTACCGGCGAAAAAACAAAGCCAATATTTAGCCCCCAAGCCAGCTTGGGGGGCTATTCGACGGTTACGCTTTTTGCTAAGTTCCGCGGCTTGTCAACATCGTGGCCGCGAAGCACGGCGGCATGATAAGCCAAAAGCTGCAACGGCACCACGGCCAGCATCGGCTGCAAAAGAGTCGGGGCATCGGGAATTCTAATCACATGATCGGCATATTTCTCAACGCTTTCATCGCCTTCGGTAGCGACAATGATGATTTTGCCGCCCCGCGCTTTGACCTCGGCGACATTGCCCATAATCTTATCATGCTGCGGGCCGGAAGTGGCGATAAATACCGCCGGCATCCCGTCCACAATCAATGCGATTGGGCCGTGCTTCATCTCCGCAGCGGGCAGACCCTCGGCGTGGATGTAGCTGATTTCCTTGAGCTTCAAAGCACCTTCGAGGGCGATCGGATAATTCAGACCCCTGCCTAAGAAAAGCCAGTTGTCCCTGTCGATATTCGCAGCGGCAATCTCTTTGATGTGGTCGGAGTGTTCGAGTATCCGGCTGATTTTTTCCGGTATCTGGGTAAGCTCGCTGAGGTACATGTTAGCTTCGTCGCTGCTGATATGTCTCCTCCTGCCCAGCTCGATTGCCAGCATTGTCAGGACGGCGACCTGTGCCGTGAAGGCTTTCGTACTGGCGACGCCGATTTCGGGTCCGACGTGCAGATAAACTCCCGCATCTGTCGCCCTGGCGATGGACGAGCCTACGACATTGACAATGCCGAGGACCGTCGCTCCGCGATCTTTGGCCTCTTCCACGGCCGCAAGAGTATCGAGGGTTTCCCCCGATTGACTTATGGATATGACAATGGTACCGTCTTCGATAATAGGATTACGATACCGAAATTCGCTGGCGTACTCGGTTTCAGCGGGGATGCGGGCCAGTTGCTCGAACAAAAATTCCCCGACAAGGGACGCATGGAATGCCGTGCCGCAAGCGGTCAGAATCAGACGTTTGGCACGCGTTAATTCCCGCAGGTACGAATCTATTCCGCCGAGCCTGATTCTGTTTCCCTGCCTGTCGATTCGCCCGCCCATACACATACTCAGAGACTTGGGCTGCTCGAAAATTTCCTTGAGCATGTGGTGCTGGAAACCGCCCAATTCGATTTGTTCCAGTGAGAACTCGATCTGCTGGAGGTCTTTGGCCACCGTGACATTATCGATTGTTTTCGTCTTAAATCCTTCGGGGCCGACGGTGACAATTTCGTTGTCCGACATATATATCGCCTGGGTCGTATGCTCGACGATAGCAGCGGCGTCAGAGGCCAGGATATATTCGTTTTCGCCGAGCCCCAGGATCAAGGGGCTGCCCCTTTTGGCACCGATTAGCATGCGCGGATAATCAGAGCAGACAATTGCCAGGCCGAATGTCCCGTGCAGTTCCCGAAGCGCACGCCGAACGGCCCATTCGAACTTGTTCTGCCCGTTACGCTGTTCCCCGGTATCGTCCCCTCTGGCATAAAAATAGCCGATTAAATTCGCTATGACCTCGGTATCGGTATCGGTAACGAATTCGACGCCTTCGGTTTGCAGCCACTTTTTCAATGTGTCGTAATTTTCGATAATGCCGTTGTGAACGACTGCGATTTTGCCGGAGTAATCCAGATGCGGATGCGCGTTGACAGTATTCGGCTCTCCGTGAGTAGCCCACCTCGTATGGCCGATACCGAATGTTTCCGCGACGTCAGGCTCACACAGAATTTGCTCCAGGGCACTGATTCTGCCGCTGGTCTTTGTGATCCTTATTCCCTCTTTTCCCAGAAGAGCCACGCCGGCCGAGTCGTAACCGCGATATTCAAGTCGTTTCAATCCCTCTATCAGAATCGGCTGTGCAACTTTTTTTCCAAGGTAGGCTACTATTCCACACATTTGCTATTTACCACTCCCAATTTTTACGATAATATTTGCTTTCGGTCATTTGGGGCTAAATAAGGCTCTCTGATAGTAAATGCAAAAAAGTAATAAGTCAATAATAAATTATGATAGTTGTAATTGATTATAATGTGGGAAACGTCCGGAGCGTTTGCAATGCATTTCGGCATATCTGCTGCGAGGCGGTTCTCAGTCGCGATACTAAGACTATCGAACAGGCTACTGGGCTGGTCTTGCCGGGCGTCGCCGCTTTTGGTTTCGCCGTTAACGCTTTAGGCTCGCTCGCCGGTCTTGTTAAAGAAATCGCCACAGACGGCAAGCCTCTGCTGGGTATATGCGTAGGCTACCAAATGCTGTTCGAGACCAGTAGCGAGTATGGCCGGCACAAAGGCCTTGGTCTAATCGGTGGTGATGTCGTCCCAATCCCGCCGGGGCGGGTGATTCCACACATGGGCTGGAATTTGGTCGAGATGCCGGAGGACATGAATTTATTCGCCGGTCTCGGAAACGAGAAACACTTTTACTTTGCACACTCGTTCTGCGCCGAACTTGCGGACGGTCAGACAAAAATTGCCTATACCGATTACGGCTTCGAGCTTGTCGCCTCGGTACAAAAAGCGAATATATACGGCACGCAGTTTCACCCGGAAAAGAGCGGTAAGGCCGGACTAAAAGTGCTGCAAAACTTTTATGACATTTGTAAACAATAAAATAAGGACCCCGCGTCAAACGCAGGGCTAAATATTAAAAATGCTTACAAGAAGAATTATACCGTGCCTCGATGTAAAAGATAACCGCGTGGTCAAGGGCGTGAATTTCCTGAACCTTCGCGACGCCGGCGACCCCGTGGAATTAGGCGCCAGATATAGTGACACCGGCGCCGATGAGCTGGTGTTTCTCGATATAACCGCGACAATCCGCTCGCGTAAGACAATCGTCGAGCTTGTGGAAAAAGTCGCCGCAAACGTCTTTATCCCGTTCACCGTCGGCGGAGGAATCCAGAGCGTCGAGCAAATGGACGAGCTGCTGCGAAGCGGAGCGGAAAAAGTTTCGGTCAATACCGCAGCCGTCGATAATCCTGAGCTTCTCGCCGAAGCCGCCCAGAGATTCGGAAACCAGTGTGTCGTTTTGGCGATAGACGCCCGCCTCTCGAAAGAACGTCCCGGACATTGGCAGGTCTGCGTGAAGGCCGGCACGGAACCGACCGATAAAGACGTGGTCGAATGGGCTGTTAAGGCCGAAAAATTGGGGGCCGGCGAAATCCTGCTGACCAGTATGGACGCCGACGGCACAAAGGCCGGCTACGACAACGAGCTGAATAAGGCCGTTACCGATGCAGTCAATATCCCCGTCATCGCATCCGGCGGAGCCGGTACTCTGGAACATCTTTACGATGCAATTGTGGACGGCGGTGCAGATGCAGTCCTGATGGCCTCGATCACCCACTTCGAGAATTACACAATAACACAAATGAAAGAGTACCTTCGCGACAAAGGCATACCTGTAAACTTGTAACGTATAGCGTCCTGCGTATTGAGTATTGCGTTTAGCGTCTCCTCCCGTCATTTCGACCGAAGTCCCTTTGGGACGAAGCGGAGAAATCCCTCGACCTTGCTCGGGACAGGTCTAATTTAATCAGATCTCTCCATTCCGCCCTTGGCTCCAGTCGAGATGACGACAAAACTTTATGAACTTGTGCCTTAGGTGCTTGTGCCATAGGTATTGAAAATGAAGCCGGATTCTTCTTGCACAAAACAGAATCATCATATATGCTATTTCGTAGTGGGAAAACACCTCCGAACCGGCAACATCGTATTTTGTGCTTTCTTGTTTTACAACGGAAAATGCGGTATATTAGAAGAAAAACAAATAAATATAGTTAGCGAATTTAAGGAATAAGATAGTAAATGGACTGGAAGCAATTTATAGCCAACCTTATATCGAGTCTCGCATGGCCAGTTGTTGCAGCTTTTTTCTTATTCACTTTCCGAAACGAACTCGCCAAAATCATACGTCGTCTTGCCCATCTTAAATACAAGGATTTAGAATTAGACTTTAACACGATAAAACAACAAGCGCAAGAATTACACGAAGAAACGAAAACAATAAATAATCCTGTTTTCATTTCCCTTGAAGACCAGATTTTAGATGCTGTAGAGCGAGCCCCTTCAGCAGCAATCCTACTTTCATGGTCTGCATTGGAAACAGCCATTGCATCTGCTGTAGCTAGGTTAGCAATTTCTCCAGAACCTCCGTCATACAGGTCTCCAATGCACAATGTAGAGATGTTAATTAAATACAGCGGTTTAAATAAGAAATATGAACATCTGTTACAGGAAATGCGCATGCTTAGAAATAAGGTAGCGCACGAACGCGATTCGCTACTGTCAATTACACAAAAACAAGCGCTCAGTTATGCTAACGCCGCTATTGACATGATTCAATATCTTGAAAATTTGCAACGAGACAGCTAAAAGGGAAATTAAAGATTAGGTACATTTTTCGATAAATTGTGGTTGTTGTTGACAAGTTTTGATATAGGATATCGATAAGAATTATGTTTGGTGTGCTGGGAATTACGATTTTAATATTCGATAATAATCAATGAAGTTTGATAAAAACGCACCTAGATACAGAGCTGGTCATGTAGATCTCGAAGGAGGAACGGGTGGGATTACGCGAATGTGCTCTGCTGTCGATTTTCTTGAAGTCTACAAAATTGACAAGACATTTCGCATTTATACACCTAAATCTTTAGATCCTAACGAGACTGATCCAAACATGCATGGAATGAGTAAGCCTGTTGCTAATGTGGGATCATCTAATAGGATAGTCGCAAGAATTTTCATTCAAGCAAGCGAAGCGATAAAAAACATTTCTGTTAAAAACAGCATTAATAAAGACGATGTTTTGCGATGTATGCACCGTTGCAAAGAACATTTATTAATATGCGAAGACAAACAAAAATTTATATGTAAAGAGGTTGAACGGATATTTAAAATATGCCAGAAAGGCCAAATTAAAAAAGAAGGTTATCATTTTGTAAATTTCCCTCACGTTGATTGCTTGGAAGAGTATTGTGGAATCTTTCTTAACAATGCAAAACTCTCCATACAAACATTAGCAGAATTAATAAACACGTTTTATAAAACTAACTTTGACGGGCCCAGATTTGACAGGATTGCTAAATGGTCGAGAACCGCATTAAAACACAATAATGATTTCACTCAATTCCTTGAAGATATTCAACCTAAAATAAAATGTATTATCGATCTTCGAAATGCACAAGAGCACCCAAAAGAAGACAAAAAATTAGTTATAGAGAACTTTGCTTTAAAACCCGGCAACGAAATATCTCTTCCTTTTTGGTATTTGACCGGTGAAAAACCATATGCAATCCATAGCGACTTATCATCAATAGTTGACTTTCTTATTATTGCAGTGGAATGTACCTTTCTCTATTGCCTTATGGATAATATTGATAGTTCTTTTCCATTCATTGTTAGATCTATCGATGATTCGGTATTAGATCCCATCTGCCCTATTAAGTACCGTGTTGAACCTTATATAGTAATGCCCAAAAATAATTCAGAAAAACAAAATATCGAAACCGATGTTTCTTCAGAATCCAGCGACTCAAAAAAACAATAAATATAGGAGTGACAAATTGGGAACGATTGAGCAAGGCGTAAAGCAGGTGGTTGAGAATTGTCTCGGTGAATAAACGGTGTCCAGTACTTTTTTAACCGACTTTTTCGAATGTGAATTTATGGGAATCGGCGTCGATTTTAATTGTGTCACCGTCGGTGAATTTTCCTGCTAAAAGCTCCGCCGCTAATGGATTTTCCAATCGCTGCTGGATTGTTCGTTTCAACGGCCGTGCGCCAAAAGCGGCATCGTAGCCTTCGTCCATAATCTGCCGGCGGGCGTTGTCGGTAAATTCGACGTCTATATGCCGATCCCTAAGACGGTCCGCAAGGTAACCAAGCTGGATATCGACAATTCTTTTCAAATTATCTTTGCTGAGCATGTGGAAGACGATTACCTCATCGATCCGGTTCAAAAACTCCGGCTTAAAAAACTGCTTGAGCGAATCCTTGACGTGGGCTTCGATTTCCCAGTCGGCGCCGGATTCTTCTGTCAACTGCTGAATCTGCTGGCTTGCGATATTACTGGTCATAATGATGACGGTGTTCTTGAAATCCACGGTCCGTCCTTTTCCGTCGGTCAATCGGCCGTCGTCGAAGACCTGCAGCAGGACATTGAAAACATCCGGGTGCGCCTTTTCAATTTCGTCCAGTAAAATCACCGAATAAGGTTTTCGCCGAACAGCTTCGGTCAGTCGTCCGCCCTCTTCGTATCCGACATAGCCGGGAGGCGCGCCGATGAGCCGTGAGACGGAATGCTGCTCCATAAATTCGCTCATATCGATACGTACCATTGCATGAGGATCGTTGAAAAGGAAATCCGCCAGAGCCTTGGATAATTCCGTTTTGCCGACGCCGGTCGGGCCGAGGAATAAAAATGTCCCGATCGGTCGGTTCGGGTCCGATAACCCGGAGCGGCTCCTGCGGACCGCGTTACACAGAGCCTCGACCGCCTCGTCCTGGCCCACGACACGCTGACGAATCGAATCTTCCATTTTGAGCAGGCGGTCTCTTTCGCCGCTCAATAATTTAGCAACCGGTATCGATGTCCACTTGGAGACGACCTCCGCAATATGCTCTTCGGTGACTTCGTTATGAATAATACCGCGGTCGGAGCCGGATAACTGGGCTTCCCTTTCCTGGAGCTCTTTTTTCAGATTGGTAATGGTTTCATATTTCAAACGGGCGGCCGTCTCGAGGTCACCTTTTCGCTGGGCATCCTCGAACTTGTTCTGGGCGTCTTCGATCTTCTGCTTCAATTCTTTTATCTGGTCGATATCGCTCCTCTCGCTTTCCCATTGGGCAGTCATTTGTTTGTCCTGCTGATGCAATTCGGCCAATTGTTTTTCGGCTTTTTTCAGGCGTTCGGCGCTTGCCGGGTCGGATTCCTTTTTGAGAGCTTCACGCTCAATCTGAAGCTGAACAATCTTTCTGCGAATTGTATCCAGCTCGGCGGGCAGCGAATCATTTTCAATCCGCATCTTGGAAGCCGATTCGTCTATCAAATCAATCGCCTTATCCGGCAGCCAACGGTCCGTGATGTATCGATTGGACAAAGTCGCGGCGGCAACGAGGGCCGCATCCGTAATCCGAACGCCGTGATGAGTATCGTAACGGTCTTTGAGTCCCCTGAGTATTGCTATAGTCTCTTCGACGGTCGGCGGATCGATAAGAATCGGCTGGAAACGCCTCTCGAGCGCGGCGTCTTTTTCGACATATTTGCGGTACTCGTCGATAGTAGTCGCGCCTATACAGCGTAAATCTCCCCGTGCAAGTGACGGCTTCAAAAGGTTCCCCGCGTCAACGGCACCCTCGGCTTTGCCCGCGCCTACTACGGTATGTAATTCATCGATAAAGAGGATTATCTGCCCCCCCGCCGCGACGACTTCCTTAAGCACCGCCTTGAGACGGTCCTCGAATTCGCCCCGGAATTTTGTCCCGGCGATTAACGCGCCCATATCCAAAGCTATAATCCTTTTATTCTTCAGGCCGGTGGGGACGTCACCTGCGATTATCCGCTGTGCAAGGCCTTCGACGATGGCGGTCTTACCCACGCCCGGCTCGCCGATTAACACGGGATTATTTTTTGTCCTGCGGTTGAGAACCTGCATACACCGCCGTATTTCCTCGTCTCTGCCGATAACCGGATCGAGCTTTCCCTTTCGCGCCATCTCCAACAGGTCGATCCCGTATCGCTCCAGGGCTTTGTATTTGGCCTCCGGACTCTGGTCCGTAACCTTTTCCGGCCCCCGGACTTCTTTCAGGGCGTCTTCAATCTGCTCGGCCGTCACCGAGTTGAGCCGCAATATCTCTTTCGCATCGTTTTGCACCGAAGCAAGTGAAATGAACAAATGCTCCACGGACAAATATTCGTCCCCCATCGCATCGGCCCGGTTTTGCGCATCCAGCACGATCCGGCTAAAGGCCGGGTCCGGCATAATCTGGTTGCCGCCGCTGCCCTGGGCCATTCTGCCAAGCTCGCTCTCGGTCATCTCTTTTATCCGCGAAATATTGGCCCCGATTTTTTTGAGAATCTCGATAACGGTGCCGCTCTGGTCGCCGCACAGGGCACTGAGCAAATGCAAAGGCGAAGTTACGGTATGCGACCTGGCCATCGCTATCTGCTGGGCGGTCGCCAAAGCTTCCTGGGCCTTCAATGTAAACTTGTCGAACTTCATTACTAAATTCCTTTTCACGAGAACACTTCGTTTACAGACATACTTATTAATTGATATATGCAAACAGTATGCCCGAATGGGACAAAATTATAACTTGATTAATTAAAAGAAGTTACAGATTGACGGGGTTTTCGCCGGTGTGCCAATATGACAGGTTTGCGCTTTGTTATTAGGCGGGCATTCTTCAAGATATGTTCGAAGATTTCGGCACTAACAGAAAAATGGTCCCGGATAAATGAAAAATGTTGGTGTAGCCCGTGTAGATTCTGGAGGGATTTTTGGTTATGGAACGCTTACAAAGTCAAACGAGACTTCAAGCAGCAGTACCTACGAGAAATCATCCGGCCGGTTGACGTTATACAGTAGATTACCGGGACATCCTGTTGTTTGTAACCCAACCCGTATTGATATTATAAATGAAAAGGCCTCGAAGTTCCGTACTGATATATATATCCTGATCCTTGACGGCAAAAATGGCTTCGACCCTCCCATTCACAAAAATCCGTACGGCCCCTGCTTGAGCCAATCCGTTACGTACCGCCATTCCATGCTCGATAATCTGCTCGTCGCTAAATCCTGCCGCCCGCATAATATCCACTACATTGTCTGCGCTGAGGTTCAGAACGCTCTGGCTGTTCAAAGGCTCAACCACTATACCGCTGTTCGTGTAAGCACAACCAGCCAGAGACAAAGCCATGATGAACAGCGAAAGCCTCATTGCTGCGGATAATTTATACTTTTGCCTGATTGAATTCACAGATATTTTCTCTCTTTCTTATTTTCTACCTGTTCCGTGTTGAATTAATAAGCTCCTGTTGAAAAGGATCAACCGGCGTCATTTCGGCCGGCGTACGATACCGGGGCTGCTGGTTATACGGCTGCTGCTGGTTAAACGTCGGCTGTTGGTTAAACTGCTGTTGTTGATTAAACGGCTGATTCAACGGCTGGTTCATCTGTTGTGGTGGCGTAAAAGTCGCAGGTGTCTGCCCCATAAATCCGGCACTAAATTGATCGTTAGGCACTATATTTGCCGTTACAAATACGGCAATCTCCCGTGATGCATTCTCATCGGATTTATTCTTAAACAGATCACCAATTAATGGAAGACTGCTGAATCCCGGTACCCTTCTGTCGGTACGAGAGGTTCTGTTCTCGGTCAGGCCGGCAACGATAGCCGTTCCGCCGTCTTTTATTCGCACCGTGTTTTCTGCCGTTCGCCTTGTCACAATCGGAAGGTCGGTTCCACGAGCGCTCGGGTTACTATCGCTGACCTCGACGGCCATCTCTAATGTAATGTCGTCATCGTCCCCGATATAAGGTATAATAGACAGGGTAGTTCCGGAAGTCACAGTTTCCATATAAGAGGTCGTGTAACCGAAAGCACTGACTGTTGACGGTGTCAGCAAAAAGTACTGCTCATTCAAGACCTGGATTCTTGCCTTCCTGCCGTCCAGAGCTATTACCTTAGGCTCGGATACAACTTGTGCCTCGTCATTTTGCTGAAGAAGATTCAACCGCATCTCGAGTGCATTGGTGAACGTATCATCGGGCGAATAACCGATAGTAACACCCCACGGCCATTTACCGCCGAAGTCCGCCATATCTGTCGTACCTCTGCCATGAAGCTCACTACTGAACCAGCCGGCTTGAACCGTGGGCCAATTATACTCTACACCAAGGTTCAATAAACCACCGCGCTCCATCACGACAATACGGGCATTCAGCATCACATGGGTCGGAGATTTATCGATTTTCTCCAGGTCCTCAACAATACGCTTCATCATAGCAGGAGAAGCGGTCACCAATACAGTGTGACTATTCGGATCCGGGTCTGCCTTGACATAAGGCGCAAAAACATCATTAAGAAGTCCAACCGCCGAAGCAGCGGTGACATAGTCCAGCCTTACCGGGTGTGTTTCACTCATGGTCATGAACAACGGGCTGTTCGGATCAGCGGGAGAAACCAGATAATAATACGGTGTCTTCTTATAAACATAGGGAGTACCGGCCAGGACAATATCCAAAGCCGTATCAAGAGGAACCTGATCCAGCTTGCAGGTAATCATTCCATAAACGCTATCTTCCGAAATAATCGGAATGCTCGCCTGTGTTGACAAGGACTCGAGCACCGTCGTTACGAGATCATCCGACGCAAATGTATCGGTAATACGCACGGAGCCGGGATCAAACTGTGGTGCTCCGCCAGCTGGCCTTTCCGTCTTCTGCATATACTGTAGCAGTTCCTTACGTAATTTTCCAATTTCCGTTTCATCGGTTGGTTCATTCGGTCCCGGAAGCTGCGGCGGTAATGTATCAGGACCTCTTGTAGTAATATCCGGTGGTAATGTATCAGGACGTCTCGCAGTAACATCCGGTGGTAACGTATCAGGACCTGTTATAGTCGGCCGTTGCGGAGTAGGCTCAGGTTCTTCCGGTACCGGATTGCCCTTAAACAGATTCGTCGTAACAGGAGCAGCAAATGTCTTACTCGGCGGATTAAATGTAAAACCGGGTTTTTCGAGAGTAATCTCACCTGTCCAGCCCCACGGTACCCTGATGCTGAACTGCCCTTTAGAATCAGTCGCGGTTGAGCCGGTTACATCGGTCGCTTTGATCCTCACGTTCGGTATCGGCGTTCCTGCCATCACAACCTCATCGGTAATAGTAACCATCTTGACTATCGCGGTGAAATTCTGATTCGCTGTGTCCCGCATGATACTTGGATATGTATGGGTTGTCGGTCTGAAAGCATGACCTTCACTAACAGGAACGATTCTGCCGTTCCAGCCGTGATCCACCTTCAATTCATACCTGCCGCTTGCATCCGTTGTCGTGGTGAGATTCAAATCACTCGTCAACAGGACACCCTCGACCGGCTGACCTTTATCGGTGGTGATAGTACCGGAGATGGTTCGTTTCAAAAGTGTCACCGTAAAGCTTCGATTCATCTCGGAAGCTGCAACATTCGTAAATTGCATATTTGGCGGATTGAACTCGTAACCGGTTTTCGACGGAGTAATTGTGCCGCTCCAGTTCCACGGGACGTTGATAGTATAGCTGCCGGCACTTCCGGAAGTAACGGCTCTGCCCGGTGCACCTTGAAGTGTCACACCGGGATATTCGACTGTTCCGCTAATTTCGAATGTCTTGAGCGAGGCGGTGTAATTATCGTTCGTAAAATCCCGGGTCAAAGGAGGATATAATTTATTTGAGGGATTAAAGTCATAGCCTTCCTTTGTCGGTATGACCGTCCCGGTCCAGCCGTGTTCGACAGTGACGCTGTACGAGCCTCCTGGTCCGGTAATGGGATCGTCCGGCAATCCGAGCATCTGCACGCCTTCCTGACCGGTAGAACCGGAAATTTTATATGTCTTTTGCGTTGCTTCAAAGACCACACTATCACGATTGCTGTCAACCTGACTGAACGTCTGTGAACCCGGTTTGAATGTAAAACCATCTTTTTGCGGAGTAACGACACCGCTCCAGCCCCAGTTGACCGTAGCACTGAAATAACCGGTCTGATCGGTAAAGACAGAATCCGTAAATCCTTTCATTTCCACACCAGCCAAACCGGCTGAGCCGGTAATCGTATAAGTTATCGGTGTTGCAATATAATCCTGGTTAGGTTGATTGTAAGTAATATTGTTATAAGGCATCTGTTCCGGAATGAACGTGTAACCCTGTTTTACAGGCTTAACCGTTTCGGTCCAGTCCCAGTCAACAGTGGTGGTATAACTGCCGCCGCTGCCGGAAACAACCTTGGTAGGAAATCCCTCAAGGACGACACCTTCCACTCCTCCGGTCGAACCGGAAATAGTTAACCTTATCTGAGTTGCCTTGTAATCCTGCCTCGGCATGTCGGTGCCTACGTTCCTGTATGCTTTGGACGGTGGAGAAAAATTATAACCGGGCTTTGTCGGTGTTACCTCAGCAGTAAAACCGTATGGAACTTCCACACTGTATGAGCCGCCGCTTGTGGTCATAGGATCGCCCAGCAGACCAACCATTTGAACACCTTCTACACCGGTAGTGCCTGATATCGTATATGTTATCGGAATTGCTGTATAGTCCTCATTCTCTTGATCACCGGTAATTTCCGGATAGGTTTTATGATCCGGCTGGAAATTATGCCCCTCCTTATAGGGCGTTACTGTGCCGGACCAGCCCCATTTAACAACGGCAATATAATAACCGCTGTCATCTGTAACGGCCGGCTGACCATCAGAACCAACAAGACCCCTCATCGTCACCCCCCCAACTCCGACCGAACCGGATATCGTATGCGTTACTTCAACCGCCTGAAACTGGGCGCTGACGTTCAGAGTGCAAAATAGAACGGTGCAGGCTACTATTACACCGCCCGATAATATTCGACCATTTTTTTTCCGCGCCATAACTCAACGTCCCTTTCTGTAATAGCCGTTTTGCCTTGTATCGGCAATTCAGCACCTTTCTTTAGTAAAAAATCTCCCTTCCGAAACACTACCAATTTACTTCTATAATGTCGTTTGGTGCGATTTCATCCGCTGTTTGTATAGTTGTAACGGTTCTCCTGCCATTAATAATGGAGACCTGCACTGTACTTTGTTTGCTTATATTCTGCCCAACGCCATACTCCAAAGTTGCTTCAAGACGATAGTTTCCCGCTTCCACAGAAGAAAGATCGAGAACTCCGGAATATCTTCTGGTATCCAGCGGCATTATAATACCGGGCTGATCGCTCCGCATTGAGGTGCTCGCCCTTACCTGTGAAGTATATTGTCCGGAACTTATAACCAGTCCGGCTCTGCATTTTTTCGGTGTAAAGAAAGTACTACTGTCATTTGTAAATTCGATTAACACAAGGAACTCCGACTTCAAAGGATCGTAGCTCCTGATATTCAGATTTGTCGCTCTGACCATCACCTCGGGAGTCATACCCCTGTCCTGGCCGACACAAACATTAGCAGTTGTCAGACCGGCCGACTGCCCGTCGGGATAATGTGCATAAAGACCGAGAACCGCATAATGCCAGGGATAGTCCGTCAAAGATTCAGGAATCTCTGCAATAACTCGCACTCGTTTATCCTGATAGCTTCTAAGTTCGAACTGGTTAGGTTCTATTCTCAACCAGTCTGCGCAACCGAGAGATTCTCCTCTGAAGACAGGTGAAGCCCGCCCTGAAAGAGACGTCGGCAGCGCAAAAAGTGTTTGTATGTTCACCGTCGAGTCGGAAGCGTTATGAATGCTCAATATTTCCCTGCGAGTCGAACCCGGCGAGCCGTTTATGATTATCTCCGTCGGTTTCAGATCGAGAGGTGCATCGGTTGCAGCCTTTTGAAGACTCGGATCACCGACAAAATCAATTTCCTTTTGAATTGCCCCTCCGGGTCTGCCATCAACATAGATTGCACCCGCCAGTTTATATTTACCACTCGGCAGAGTCCGCATGATATCCGATTCTAAATGCAATTGTACCCCCGGAATGATACCTGTATCCCTGAATTCGGCCCGGGTAATCAGCCGCCAGTGCCCGTCCTGAAATCCTTCTAATCTTGCCATGGGTTTCAGGCGGGAGTAGGTATCCCCGATATTTTCAACGCTTACGGCGATATTCGTAGTTGCTTCCTTTTCTCCCACGGCCGGAACGTGTTCCATATCGACATTCAGAAGTTTTATTTTCGGCAGTATTGTTCTGCCCTGGATCTCAATCAGAACCGGAATCAAATATCGCAGAAGATAACCGACGTCCGAACCTTCCGGCGTTACGCTGTAAGTTGTAAGAATCCCGGCACTGTAGAATCCGTGGACTCTTGGAGGTACTCTTATAATAACTTCGACAGGAACCTCTGCAAGCGGACTAAGTTCAACTCTCGATGTGCTCAACCTGATCCAATCGCTGCACGAAGAAAGTTTCGATACGTCAAAACCTTCTATGTAATCGGGCGTATTGGGTTCAGGATCAAATATCATCCATTCACTATCCGGCATCTGGCTCAGCTCGATGACTTTCAGCTCGATTTCAAGATTCTGGTTCTCTTCCTGGCTGTGAATCCGTAAGACTGTATTAAGTTGCTTATTGACTCTCGATCCTTTCTTTATCTCAACCGGCTGGACCATGTACTGACCGAATGCGATCCCGGACGGAATAATCATTGTCACTGTTATTGCGATTAACAAGACCAGAACCGGGATATTCAAAAACCGTACGAGACCAAGCCTTTGCTGCTCACAATAACTGCAGCTGTTTTCCTGATTGTTGCTTAAGCAGGAATCTGTTCTGTTATTCCCGTTTCGCATTCGTCGCCTCCAAATGAAATACTCGAGAGATCTACTCAAATTCCACAAACTCCATCAGTTAAACCGAACATTGTCCGGCAATCCTGATTCGGTAAGACACATACCCGTAGCAGTGATTAATATCTGATACCTCCGTTCTCGAACTCTTGTCCTTGCTCAATTTCATCAAATCCACTCCAATACTACGGCTCTTACCTCTTCGGCAATTTGACGTCCCCACTTTCCATAATTCCCTGTAAGAACCCCCATATCGACCACCAATCTGTGGTCCAACACCCACATCCCAAACTCAAAGGGGCTACCTCCGATAAGGGTATTGGCAATTCATCATTCGTTGTGCATATCTACTGCTCATGTTGCCAATTTCACATTTGCTAATTTTAACATTTCGCTGCCGCCATGTCAAGCCCAAACTACTCATTTTACCCAATTTATAAGGCCGTTTGTTCTCGCCCTTACAAAGAAAATCCCGCCTCAAAAGAGTAAAAAAATAATAATAAAAAGATGATGCCCTATAAAAAGTACATTTTCAGAATAAGTCCGGCCAATATGGGCATGATTTTCCCCAAAATACCTGAAATTTTACTCCTCCAAACAATCCTATATATCTTAAAACAAATATCATCCTGCCGTTACGAAAATGCAAAACAGGAAACAAAAATTTATTTTTTTTTCATTAAATACATGATTTCGATTTTATCAGAATCCATTGTTCCTAAAAACGCCGAATAGTTCTTCGCAAAGGCCCAAAGGATTCGCTAAGGTAAACACCTGCGGCTCAAAATACCGTCTTATCATATAAAATGTGCCTTTCAAGCCGTTATACGAAGAAAACGGCTAAATATTATCCTGTTCTCGATGTCCTTCATAATTTCGCCCATAAACAACTAATCCGGAGTAGAAAATATCGATTAAGCATGTTTATTCGTACTTTGATGACCATATCATCGATTCCAAAAAGACATAGCCGAGCAATATTGCCGGGGACAAACTAAAAAGCGAAGAAATATCACCGGCGGCTAATATAGATCAGATATCAACGGCTCGGTCACGAAGCTCTTTCTACGGCACAAGAACGTAATTGATAAAATCCAGCTCCTTTTGGCTTCAATAATACAACCGATCTGTTTTCTTCTCAACCTGACGGAAGGCAAATAATGCCAGGATTATCTATATACTCTACAGTAAAAAAAGGGAGGGATGAATTATATCATCCCTCCCTTTATAGCTATTCCCAA
>Ga0315543_1000074_pt1 | contig 115558 bp, 148 predicted proteins | sample SalMarSW160210MG_2_FD_203098 | JGI IMG/M metagenome (GOLD analysis project Ga0315543, IMG submission 203098) | Salt marsh sediment microbial communities from the Plum Island Ecosystem LTER, Massachusetts, United States - Salt Marsh Sediment SW1601-210 ...
CCTTCTGGAGTAGAAAGATAAAACCAGTATTCACTGACTTCAGGATAGATTGCAGATAAAATACTTTCCATCCCAGGGTTGCAAATAGGACCAAAAGGCAGACCCTTATATTTATACGTATTATATGGAGAATCAATTTCAAGCTCTTGTCTTAAAATTTCTGCGCTCTTTCTGCCGGTAATATATGTTATAGTTGCATCTACCTGCAAAGGCATATTGCTTTCTATTCTTTTCCATAAAATCCCGGAAACAATCTTCTTGTCTTCAAAAGTCCTAACTTCTTTTTCTATTAGAGAAGCCATTATTACTATTTCCTGAATGGACTTTCCTTGAGAAGTAATTTCTTCTCTTAATTCTAAGGTTAGTTTCTTGTCAAAATTAGCAAGCATCTTCTCAATAATTTCTTCAATCCCGTCTTCGGGCGAAATCTCATAAGTATCTGGAAAAAGATAACCCTCCAAATCAGAATTTAGCTCTTTTACTTCTAAATAATTGGCGATATCTTTTACAGTCCATCCTTCAATAATAGTAATTATCTTTTTAATCCTGTCTCCAGAAGCTAATTTATTAACAATTTCCGGGATGTTCATTGATGGGGACAATTCATATTCCCCTGCTTTGAGTTCTTCTGCCTTATCCTCAATCAAAGTATAAATTCTAAAAAGAGAACTGTATCTAATCAATCCTTGTTCTTTTAAACTAATTGAAATATCTTTGGCGCCTTCTCCTTTTTTAACTAAAAACATAACTGTTTCATCAGAACCAGGTTCTATTGGATAATAAATTCCCTGCCAAATCAAAAAACCTCCAATTAAAATAACAGCTACAATTAATGTTATAAAATACTTCATGTAACTAAAGGCACAAAGGCAAATCCAGGGTATTCAGTTTTTTCAAATTCTTTTTCAGATTTCTTTGTTATAGTCCAAATAGAATTTCCAACCGGGGCAACTATTCTTCCGCCAACCTTTAATTGCTCTTTCCACGCCGGTGGAACCTCCCCGCCAGCCGCAGAAGCTAAAATTCTATCAAAAGAAGCTTGTTTTTTATAACCTTTAGAGCCGTCAGCGCAAATAAACTGCGCTATTCCCTTTTTTATAAAATTATACTTAGCAACATTTTTCTGGCCAAATTCTTTTAGTTCTGGAATTATTTCTATTGCTGTAACTTTTCCATCTGAACCTACTATTTGAGCCAGAAGAGCGCTTGTCCAGCCGGAACCAGAACCAATATCTAAAATATTATCTCCTGCTTCGGGCTGCAGCTGTTCCAGCATAAAAGCAACTGTTAATGGCTGAGAAATTGTCTGGCCGTGACCAATTGGCAATGGCTCATTAAGTTCGGCTAAATTCTTTATATCGTCTGTCATAAAATCAGCTCTTTTTATTTTTCTAAAAGCATCAATTATTCTTGGAGTCTTTAACCAGCCATCTTTAACTAAAGAATCAATTAAATCCACGGTATTTTAATTTAAATTTTATTCTTTTAATAAAACTCAAACGGTTATAAAATACAATTCCATCTAAATGATCAATTTCGTGCTGAAGCACTCGAGCTAAAAGACCTTTGGCTTTTAACTTAACTTTCTTTCCATTTATATCTAATCCTTTGACTTCTGCTTCTTTTGCTCTTTTTATCTCCAAAAAAATACCGGGAAAACTAAGACATCCTTCTATGTCTTTTTCTTTTTCCTTGCTCATTTTAGTAATTTTAGGATTTATCAAACCCAAAATCCTATGACCTTTAAAGTCGCCGTGAACAACAATTACTCTTTTTAAAACACCGACTTGGGGAGCGGCCAAACCAATCCCCTGCTCTTTTGTCATTGTCTGAGTCATATCAACAATAAGCTGTCTTATCTCTTTATCTACCTTACTCACCTTTTTAGCCCTTTTTCTTAAAACCTTGTCATTAAATTTTTTAATCTCTAAGATTGCCATATACTTATTTTGCGGGTCCGCCAGGAATTGAACCTGGAACCTCTGGTTTTGGAGACCAGCGTTCTGCCAATTGAACTACAGACCCATTTTATTTACTTTCTTTTATAAACTTTATCTCTTTTGTCTATTCGGTGAATTGTAATTTCTTTCATACTATTATCTACATCATAAATTATTCTCCAGTTACCAACCCTTAATTTAAAAAATCCCCGCCATTTATTACTTAGAGGCAAAGAAGCTACCTGGTCGAAATTATTTTTCAACCATATTATTTTATTTAAAACCCTTTCTTTAATTTCTTTATTTAGCTTCTCCAAATCCTCTTCCCCTTCGTAAGTAAAATTAACCTTCCAAAGCATAAAATCAATATTATTTATTTTTAATTTTTATATTGATATTTATTTCTTATCTCTTCTAAACTAACCACTTTCCCCTCTTTTTTAGATTTTAAAGATTCTTTAAGACGTTTAATAGTATAAGGAGTTAATTCTAAACCGTAATCAGGATCATCTAATATTTCTCTTATAACCTCAATAACAGCAGTACGAATTTGCGCTTTTAAGATGGTTTTATCGTTTTTTAATAATGCGTTTGCCATATATTTTATTATAGCTCTTTTATAAACACAATGTCAACCCTTGACAAATTATATCAGTATGCTATACTACAGGTAAATTTCCGAGAAGAAGTGGGTAGTCAGAAATGTTAACACATTGTCGGCATTCTAGAAAGTGAATGGCTAGAAAGGAGAAATGATTATGAATTATCCAGAAGAACAGTGTCCGCATGGGAAGTGTCTAAATCACAATCCAGAATGGAACCGGGTTGGAGAGCCAAAATTTGAACCAAACCCCTCCTCTCTTCTAAAACGAACCACCTATCGTAAGCATTGTCATTGTGGACGACCCATGCAGCGGGTAAAAAAGGTAGTCGAGAACCAGTGTGAGAAGTGTGGCCGAAAAGAAACTGAAGTTCTTAATTCTAAAGTTGCACTATGTAGTTGCTGTGGCTACCACTTCTCTCCAGGTCCGAGACTTCATTAATCTTTTGTAAAGGTTTTCTAGTTGTCCCAAACAACTAGCTTTTTATTTCTTCATTTCTTTATCTGATTCCTGGTGACAAAAGCGTAATGAAGAAAATAACGATTTAAATCTTCAAGCGTAGTTTTGTATTCTTTGCCTTCGTAAATAGCATCACAAAATAATTCTCTAGCCCTAGCAATTTCTCTCAATCGGCCTTTCCAACGTTGATCCTCAAGGGTTAAATCGAAAAGTTCTAAAGCTCGCTCAACCGCGCCCCAAAAAATATTCTCGTCTTTTCCCTGCCACTTACCTGCTCTATTAACTTCGCTACCAATATTTGCCAACTGCTCTGACAAAGAAAGCTGGAACCATCTTCCTGACTTAAGTTCTTTATGAATTATTTTTTTCATTGTGAAACTAATTTTTCTACAATATTTCTGATTTTCTTTTCAATTTTAGAATCATCAACCCCTCTAGAGCGATTGCCAAATGAGGGTTTAAGATTAATAACAGAATCAAACTCAATCCAGTTCTCGCCCGCCATCTTTGGATAAAGATTAATGCCCCAAGTATCTTCTCGCTTAGATCTCTCCTGCTCAATTAAGGCTACTTCTCCATCAGCGTGTAATTCGCAGCCTATCGCCATTATCTCCTGCCCCACATCAACAACCGCTTTCACCATATCGCCAAACTGCTCCTTGGCAATTTGTTCAATTTCTTCTTTGCTAATTTTATCTTTAACAATTTTTATTTCCATATTACTATTTCTTCCCTTCTTTATGTAAAGTATGCTTTCTGCACCACTTACAGAATTTTTTCAATTCTAATTTTTCCTCAATACTTTTGGGTTTATTAGTAAAATAATTTATTCTTTTACAAACACTGCACTGAAGTTTAATAAATGGTTTTTTCTTTTTTGCCATGAGCCGAGAACGAGAATTGAACTCGTGACCTTTCCCTTACCATGGGAGTGCTCTACCAACTGAGCTATCTCGGCATCTGTGGGCAGGGAGGGACTTGCACCCCCGAAGGCCGTAAGGCCGCCAGATTTACAGTCTGGTGCGATAGCTACTCCGCCACCTACCCAAATTTGTAATTTTCATCTTACCACAAAAACAGCTATTTTTCAATGATTTTAGAGTGTTTTCTTTTCCACTCTTCAATTTTCTTATGATTTCCGGAAAGCAAAATCTTAGGGACCCGCCATTTATTAAACACTTCCGGCCGGGTGTATTGAGCGTATTCAATAAAACCCTTTTGTTTAGTCACTCTTTCTTCTAATAACTCTTCTTTGCCCAAAACGCCTGGAACTAATCTTGATACTGATTCAATAACTATCATAGCTGGCAATTCTCCGCCCATTAAATCATAATCGCCTATTGATAATTCCATATCTGCGATATGTTTCGCCACTCTTTCATCAACCCCTTCATATCTACCGCAAATAAAAATGATCTGGTCAAGTTTGCTAAATTGATAAGCCGTTTTCTGATTAAACTTTTTGCCCCGAGGAGTAAACAAAACAACTTTAGTTTTTTTGCCTTTTTTTATCTTTTTTACAGCTTTAAAGATTGGCTCAACCTTCATTACCATTCCAAGCCCTCCGCCAAAAGGCTTATCATCAACTGTCTTATGTTTATCAGAAGCCCAATCTCTTAAATCATGGATATTTATCTTTATTAGTTTCTTTTTCTGAGCGCGGGAAATCAGACTCTCTTTGAAATAAGAATTGAATATATTAGGGAAAATTGTGATAATGTCAAACTTAATCATAAAATAAAAAAAACAGTACCACTATTTAATAGTAGCACTGTTTTTTTAAAAGGTAAATCTCTAGTTGAGATTATAGCTTTAAATCTTCCAATCCTTCGGTTGAAGCTTTCTTTTCTTGAGAATCTGCTCTGCCGCCTTCCGGCTCTTCAATCTTTAAGTTCACTCTGGCTTGATTTTTCAAGCCAACAATTCGAACTAAAGACCTGATAGACCTGGCAGTTGCGCCGGCTCGACCAATAATTTGACCCATGTCTTCAGGATTTACTTTCAAAGAAAGTAAAACTCCCATTTCGTCAACTCTTCTGTCAACTTTGACATCTTCTGGGTGGTCAACCAATGCTTTAATAACGTACTCAAGAAACTCCTGATCATTAGTTGTTTTTACCATAAGTCATTCAAGTTAATTTTCTTAATATTCTTAACAGTAGCCCGACCTTTTCTAATAAAACAATCGCAACAAGCTACTATTTTCAATTATACTCTTTTAAGTGTTTTTGTCAAGAGTTTTCTTTTCTTTCTTCTTTTTATGAACTGAAATCTTTTTGCCTTGGCAAACTTTTTCTTTAATTAATAGATTATAAACGGAACCTGACGGCTTAGCTCCCTTTGATATCCAATGCTTAATTCGTTCTGCTTTTAATACTTTTTCTTTAGTTAAAGGATTCCAAAATCCTACTTCTTCCACAAAACGGCCACCCTTTGGAGGCCTTCTTTTATCAGTAACAACAATTTTGAAACAAGGCTGATTTTTTTTACCAATTCTTAGAAAACGAATACAAAGCATAACTTGTCCTCACACTAAAATTTTAGTAGTGATGGATTACCAATTTTTTACTCTTAAACCCTTTTTTGCTGCGCCTTCTTCCGCTTCTTGTTTAGAAGAACCCTCTCCTTCTGCCACTAAATCTTTATCCAGAAAAACACCAATTACAAAGTTTTTGGCATGATCCGGACCCCATTCTTTCAAAACCTTATAGCTCGGGGTAATCCCTGTTCTTTCCTGGGCTTCTTCCTGAAAAGTAGACTTAGCGTCTCTGAAAAGACCTTCTTTAATAATATGAGGCAGTTCTTTTATTAAGCGCTTCTCAATAAAATCTTTGCAAGCTTTTAATCCCTGGTCAAGATATAGAGCGCCGATAAGGGCCTCATGAGTGTTAGCTAAAATATATTGACGGGCTTTACTAGTTTCCTTTATTTCTCCATTAGAAAGCAAAAGGAAATCATTCAAACCTAAATCTTGAGCAATTTTCGCCAACATCTTAGAATTTACCAAAGATGCGCGCAAACTGGTTAATTCGCCCTCTGGTTTCTCTGGATATGCTTTAAATAAATATTCTGTTACCACCTGCTCTAATATAGCATCCCCTAAAAATTCCAATCTTTCGTTATTGGAAAGTTCAAGCTTAGGATTTTCATTCAAAAAAGACCTGTGAACAAAGGCCTGAATAAGCAAATCCTTATTTTTAAATTTAAGATTTAATTCTTTCTCTAATTTTGAAAAATCTTTTGTAATCATTTTTTCTCTATCTCTTTGTAAACAGTGCCAAGCACGCCATTAATAAATTTTCCAGAACTTTCTCCGCCAAATGACTTGGCTAATTCAATCGCCTCGTTTATGGCAACTTTTGGCGGAACTTCTTCTTTATTTCCATATAAAAGCTCATAAAGCCCAATTCTCAAAACATTCCTATCAATAATGGTTATTTGGTCAATAGGCCATTCTGGAGCTGCTTTTTCAATAATTTTATCAATATTAGAAATATTAGAAACAACTCCCTTGATAATCTGCCAAATAAAATCTTTGTCTTGAAGTCCAGGGCCGAATTCTTTGATATTTTTTTCAACAATCTTCTCTAAAATATCTGGCTTTTTGCCAGAAAAGTCCCATTCGTATAAACTTTGCATTGCTATTGAACGTGATAAATGTCTACTTGCCATAATAATTACTTTTTAGAAAGTTCCTCCATACTCAAGGACTTCCCTTTCTTCTCTTCCTTCTCTTTGGTTGTTATCTCTTTCTCTTTTTTCTTTCTTTCCTTCTTGGTCAATTTCTTCATAACGTCAATAACTTCATTTCCTTTGTAATATCCGCAAGCTGAACAAACACTGTGAGGCAAAACCGGCTTGCCGCATTTAGGGCAAAGCGCTAATTTCGGCGTCTCAAGAAAAATATGCATTCTTCTCTGATTCCTTCTTGACTTTGTTTTTCTCTGCTTTGGAACTGCCATAATAAATTATCATAGCAAAATAATCAAAATCTTTCAAGAGACTCTAAAACTCTTTCTATGAATATCGCAAAAATCACATTGTTTTATGATTTGTCTATGGAGCTTTGTTGGATATCCTTTGTGTTTATCAAAGCGATATTGAGGATATTTCTTATGATATCTTAGCATCATTCTATCTCTGCTAACCTTAGCGATAATTGAAGCTGCAGCGCAGGAAAAAACTTTTTCATCTGCTTTTATTATTGATTTCTGAACAATATCCACATTTATACCAAAATTCCCATCAATTATTAAAAAACTACCCGTGTCAAAAAACCGACGATCGTCAGATTTTTGGCACACAGCATTTTTTATATTTAATTTTTTTTCTAGATTTCCGACTGCTCTTTTCATTGCCAGTTTCGTTGCTTCAAGAATATTAATTCTATCAATAATCTTTTCTGAAACTCGTCCTATCCCCCACTCTATTTTTGGATTTCTCTTAAACATTTCGTAAATCTCTTCCCGTTTCTTTGGAGAAAGCTTTTTTGAATCTTTAATTCCTCGAAGTCCGACTGGGACTCGAAACCGAGTTTCTATAGAAACTCGGTTTCTATCGTGTTTAAAACAAAAAGCGCAAGCGACAACAGGTCCTGCCAACGGCCCACGACCTGCCTCATCAATTCCCACAACTACTTTATATCCTTTTCTCCACAACTTCTTTTCCTCTCTAAAATTAGGATATTTCACCCCCACACCATAACAAGCACTGGTGCCTTTAGCACTAAAATGCGGACTATGTGATTGTTTGGTGTGGAGGTTCATTACTCTATTCTACCATAAACTTAAACTTTCGCTCATTATATCGCGGGCTTTTTTATTTTACTATTGACACGATTTTCAAAAAATCTATAATAGAAAGTGAAGAAACTATTTTAAATTATATGGCTTCACTCACTGTAACTATCAAACCTCAAACAAATCATGGACAGAAATTTTTAGTTGAAATGGACCTAGAAAAATTTGAAAGATTAGCTGCTAATCTTGGTTTTTTTAGCGCAGCATTTTTGAGAAGTTTAGATAAAGCAGAAAAAGATTTTAAAAACGGTAAAGTAAAAAAAATAAAATCTCTTAAAGAACTAAGAAAAAATTAATTTTATGATTGAGGTTTTTATCACTGATGAGTTTAAAAAACGTTATCAGGGTTTACCTAAAAATGTTCAAGAAAAAGCAGAAAAACAAGAGAAATTATTTCGCCAAAATCCTTTTCATCCATCGCTCCACACCGAAAAATTAGAGCCGAAAGACAAACAGGTATGGAGTTTTCGTATTGATAAAAAATATAGAATTTTCTTTCGTTTCACCAGTGGAAATAAAGTTATTTTCCTTATCGTTGGTCCCCATGACTGGATTTATAAACTCAATTTTTAATTCGGAAATTTGAAAATTATAAAACTCAATCCCTATCGCGGGCTTTTTTATTTGCAAAGGAATTCTGATTGGGGTAAAATGACATAATTATGAAATTTACCCACCTACATGTTCATAGCCACTATAGCTTGCTTGACGGTCTGCCTAAAATTGATCAACTTTTAGATCGGGTTAAAGAACTGGGAATGGATTCTGTGGCTTTGACCGACCATGGAGTTTTGTATGGAGCAGTAGAGTTTTATAAAAAAGCTAAGCAAAAAGGAATCAAGCCGATTATTGGCTGTGAAATCTATACTGCTTTTGAAAGAATGAATCAGAAAAGACCGAATGTAGATGATAAAAAATACCATCTGATCTTGTTGGCCAAAAACGAACAAGGTTATAAAAACTTGGTTCAACTTGTTACTAAAGCCCACTTAGAGGGCTTTTATTATAAGCCAAGAGTGGATGATGAACTCTTAGCAAGGCATTCAAAAGGCCTGATTGCTCTAAGCGGCTGTCTGGCTGGCAGAATCCCGCGATCAATCCAGTCAAAGAATTTTGAACAAGCTGAAATGTTAGCTCAGAAATATCAAAAAATCTTTGGCAAAGATAATTTTTATTTAGAAATCCAGCATCATCCAAATATCCCAGAGCAAAAAACCACTAATCAGGAACTAATTAATATTTCCAAGAAATACGACATTCCTTTGGTAGCAACTAACGATACTCATTATCTAAAATCAGAAGATGCTGAAGCCCAAGATATTCTAATGTTAATTAACACTGGCGCTAATTCTAATGACCCGGAACGGATAACTATTAAATCAGACGATTTCTCCTTGAAAAGCTCTGCAGAAATGGAACAAGCGTTTAAACACGTTCCCGAAGCCATTGAAAATACTCAGAAAATTGTTGATGCTTGTAATTTTGAACTTAAGCTTGGGGAAACAAAACTGCCTTGTTTTGAAGTGCCTAATCACAAAACCCCTGATGAATATCTGGAAGAACTCTGCAAAAAAGGATTAAAAAAACGTTTTAAAGACAACCTGAACAAAGAAATTACAGATAGATTAAACTATGAGATTTCTATTATTAAACAAACCGGTTTTGCATCCTACTTTTTAATTGTTCAGGACTTTGTTAACTGGGCTAAACAACAAAGAATTGTTGTTGGCCCGGGAAGAGGTTCAGCGCCCGGCTCTTTAGTTTCCTATTTGTTAAACATCACTAATGTTGACCCTATTAAAAATAATCTTTTGTTTGAAAGATTTTTAAATCCGGAAAGAATATCAATGCCTGATATTGATCTTGATTTCACTGATAGAAGAAGGGATGAAGTTATAAACTATGTTGCTCAAAAATACGGGAAAGACAAGGTTGCTCAAATAATAACTTTTGGAACAATGGCTGCCAGGGCTGTAATTAGAGATGTTGGCCGGGCTTTGGGCTATGCTTATGGTTATTGCGACCAAATTGCCAAAATGATTCCTTTTGGTTTTAACTTAGATGAGGCTTTAAAAAAGGTTGATGAATTTAAAAATATTTATCAAACTGACGAACAAGCTGAAAGATTAATTAATTTAGCGAAAAAACTGGAAGGAGTAGCCCGCCACGCCTCAACTCATGCTTGCGGAGTAGTAATATCCGACCAGCCGCTTTCCAATTTAATTCCTCTTCAACATCCTACGCAAAATGACGAAAATATTGTTACTCAATACGAAATGCATTCAATTGAGGACTTAGGACTTTTAAAAATGGACTTTCTAGGATTGAAAAACCTAACTATTATAGAAGATACCTTATCGCGAATATATGTTCTTAGGAACGGGCTTAAAGTGGATATTGACAACATTCCTTTGGATGACAAAGAAACATTTAAAACTTTGCAAAAAGGCAATACAAAAGCTATATTTCAACTGGAAGGCGACGGCATGACCAGATATCTAAAACAATTAAAGCCCACTGAATTTGAAGACATTGTAGCTATGGTTGCTCTTTATAGACCAGGTCCGATACAATTTATCCCCGACTATATTGCCAGAAAACATAAAAAACAAAAAATAGAATACTTGCATCCAAAACTAAAACCAATATTAGAAAAAACCCAGGGTATTTGCATATATCAGGAACAGTTAATGCAAATTGCCAGAGATTTAGCTGGATTCAGCTTAACTGAAGCTGATGTCTTAAGAAAAGCTGTTGGGAAAAAAATTATTAAACTTCTTCATCAACAAGAAGAAAAATTCATTAAAGGGGTAGTAAACAATGGAATTGACAAAACCATTGCTATAAAATTATGGCAATGGATTCTTCCTTTTGCCCAATATGGGTTTAATAAGTGCGTAAGCGGAAAAACAAAAATAACAAATCCGCAAACAGGACAACTAATTACAATAAAAGAACTTTCTAAAAACCCTCGGCTAATAAAGGAAATATTTTCCCTTTCTGACGATTTAAAAATAAAAAAGGCAAAAATAGTTAATGTTTTTCGCAACGGCAAAAAACCCGTGTTTCAAGTTAAAACCAGAAGCGGCAGAAAAATTATCGCCACTCAAAACCATCCATTTTTTACACAATATGGCTGGAAGAATCTTGAGGAAATAAAAATCAATGAAAGAATTGCCGTTCCCCGCTTAACTCCAGAACCCCAATCTCCTCTCAATATAGAAGATTATAAAATAGCTGTTTTAGGTTATCTTTTGGCTGAAGGAAATTTCTGTCATCCTTCCGGATTTTATTTCTACTCAAATTCAGAAGATGAAATAAATGATTATCTTAAATATTTAAAAAAATTTGACAACACGACGGGGAGAAAAGATTATTCAAAATCAGCCATAGCAGTTTATTCCAAAAGAAAAAATGTAAAAGAAAAATCAGGAGCGGTTGAATGGATTTGGCAACTGGGTTTGAAAAATAAAAAGGCAACTGAGAAATTTATTCCTAATTTTATATTCCAGCTATCCAACTCAAAACTTTCCTTATTAATAGGGAAAATGTTCCAAGGCGACGGATGCATTAATATCAAAAGAAGGTATGCACAAATTTTCTATGCCACTTCTTCTAAAAATATTGCCGATGGAATGCAGTCTTTATTATTGAGATTCGGAATAATTTCTACCTTACACGAAAAGAAATTTAAATATAGAAGCGGAGTAAAAATCGGCTATACAATAAATATTAACCGGTATGATAATATTCAAAAATTTATCAGAAACTTTAAATATTATTTGTTAAAAAACAAAAAAGAGGCTTTAGAAAAAATTGAAAAAACCCATCCGATATTAAATGGCGACCTGAAAACATGGTCAGCGCGCGGCAGTAAAGACATCGTACCCACAAATATAATACTTCCGCTTATACGACAAACAGTCAGAAAAAATAATTTAGTTTTTGCGAATGTCGCAAGAGAAAACGGTTTTTCAGAAAGATTATTTATCTTTGACCCGCGAAAAATCGGCTATTTAAGAGAAACGGTTGAAGTTTTTTACAATGCTCTGAAAAATGAAAAAATAAAAGAGTATGCTCAATCGGATATTTTTTGGGACGAAATTATTTCTATTGCTCCAAAAGGCAAGGAAGAAACATTTGATTTGACAATAAAAGGAACTCATAATTTTATAGCTAATAATATTTTTGTTCATAATTCTCACAGCTGCTCTTACGCCACAATTGCTTATCAAACCGCTTATCTAAAAACTCTTTATCCAGTTGAATTTATGGCTGCTGCTTTAACTTCTGAAAAAACAGACGTTGAAAGGATTGCTGTTTTAATTGACGAATGCCAGAAAATGAAAATTGAAGTTTTGCCTCCAGATATTAATGAAAGCTTAAAAAACTTTACAGTAGTGCCTAAAGAGAACATACCCTCACACCAAAAATTTGGTAGTGAGGGTAAGATAAGATTTGGGCTCCTGGCTATTAAAAATGTTGGTGAGAATATAATTGATGTAATTGTTGAAGAAGTAAAAAATAATGGCCGCTTCAAAAACATTGAAGATTTTGTCCAAAGGGTTAATTCTAAAGATTTAAATAAAAAATCATTAGAGAGTTTGATTAAAGCTGGAGCTTTTGATGAATTTGCAGAAAGGAACAAATTATTGCATAATTTAGAAAGATTGTTAGAATGGTCAAGAGAGACGCAAAAAAACAGAACGAACGGCCAAAAGGGACTTTTTGATGGAAATGGCTTTAGCAATAATATAAAGTTGGAACAAGCTGTTCCAGCCACAAACTTTGAAAAGCTAAGCTGGGAAAAAGAGCTTTTAGGTCTTTATGTTAGTTCTCATCCTTTAGATGACTTTAGAAATATTCTTCAAAGAAAAACCTTGTCTCTATCTGAAATCAAGAATGGAATAGTAAATTCCAGAGTCAGGGTGGGAGGAATAATTTCTGGGATTAAAAAAATTATTACTCGAAAAGGCCAACCAATGCTTTTTGTAAAATTAGAGGATTTAACTGATAAAGCCGAGGTTGTTGTTTTCCCGGGAGTGATTGAAAGAAATCCTACTATTTTCCAAGAAAATAAAATTGTCTTTATTACAGGAAGAATTGATAATAGAGACAACATACCAAAAATAATAGCAAATGAAGTTGAAGAAATAATATATGAAACTTGATACCATTCGGCATTCGTTGGCGCATATTTTAGCGGCGGCTGTGAAAAAGCTTTATCCAAAAGTTAAATTCGGTGCAGGGTCTGCTATTGAAAACGGGTTTTATTATGATTTTGATGATCTGAAAATTTCAGATAAAGATTTACCAAAAATTGAAGAAAAGATGAAAGAATTAATAAAAAAAGATATTAAATCAGCGAAAAAAATCAAGATAGATGCTTTTAAATTAACTAAGCTCGCCGGCGCTTATTGGAAAGGCGATGAAAAAAATCCAATGCTTACTAGAATTTATGGCGTAGCTTTCAATACAAAAAAAGAACTAAACCAATATCTTAAAGCGCAGGAAGAAGCAGAAAAAAGAGACCATAGAAAATTAGGACAAAAATTAGAATTATTTAGTATTAATGAAGAAGTTGGAGTTGGCCTTCCTCTTTGGCATGGCAAAGGAACTATTCTCCGTCATATTATTGAAAATTATTTATATAAAGAGTTAACCTCTCAAGGATATGAATGGCTAACTACTCCTCATATTGGCAAGCTGTCTCTTTGGAAAACTTCTGGACACTGGGATTTCTACAAAGAAAACATCTACGCCCCCATTAAAATAGAGCAGGAAGAATATTTATTAAAACCAATGAACTGCCCTTTCCATATTAAAGTTTATCAATCAAAAATCAGAAGTTATAAGGATTTGCCTATAAAATTTGCTGAATTAGGAACTGTTTATAGATATGAAAAATCAGGAGTTTTGCATGGATTAACCAGAGTTCGCGGCTTTACCCAAGATGATGCTCATATCTTTTGTCTTCCAGACCAATTAACAGAAGAGCTTAGCTCCATTTTAAAATACGGCCTTAAAATTCTCAAAACATTCGGGTTTAAAGATTATGAGATCTATTTATCTACCAAACCCAAGAAATATATGGGTACTTTAAAAATGTGGCAAAAAGCTACTAATTCCTTAAAATACGCCTGTGACAAATTAAAACTAAAATATCAACTTGACTCTGAAGGAGGAGTTTTTTACGGTCCTAAAATTGACGTTAAAATCAAAGATTCTATAGGAAGACCTTGGCAGTGCAGCACCTTCCAGATTGATTTTAATCTGCCAAAAGCATTTAACATCTCATACATTGACGAAAAAGGCAAAAAGAAAGAACCAATTATGATTCATCGCGCTTTGCTTGGCTCTTTGGAAAGATTTATTGGCGTATTGCTTGAACACTATGAAGGAGCTTTGCCTGTTTGGCTTTCTCCTGTTCAGGCTTGGGTAATTCCAGTTGGCGCTCGTCATCAAAAATATACTAAAGAAATCTTTGAAAAACTCAAAGAAGATTTTAGAATAGAATTAAAAGATGAAAACGAGACCGTTTCAAAAAAAATTCGCGAAGGAGAAATTCAGAAAATCCCCTATCTTTTAGTTGTTGGCGATAAAGAAATAAAAACAAAATTAATTAGAGTCAGAGAAAGGGGCAAAGGCGATATTGGTGAAATAAAGCTTGATAAATTTATTGATAAAATATGGCGCAAATCTCCCAACCTACGCAAAAACTAATAGCCAGATATCAGCAATGGCACCAGTCCATCCAGCCAAAAGAAGAAACAACGACTATTCATGTTGATGAAGTCGCTTCAAAAGTGGCTGCTTTTTATGAAAAAATAAGAGGAATTATTGATTGGAAAGAAGAGCATCTTTTAAAAAGAAGAGCCATTGAAAGAATATTAAAGAGACGTTTATTTTCTAACTTAGACTTAAGTAATGGAAATATCTTTGAAGATCCAAATATTGCAGAACCATTAGTTTTAGAATTAATAAGAGGGGGACATTTTCCAAATGATAAAATTCCTGAATCAAAAATCCAAGAAGTTCAAAAAGCAATTAATAAATACGTTTTTATTCTTAATCAAGCTCGGTCCGGCCCTAAAAAATCAAAGCTCCAGCTTTACAGTTGGATTTCGGGAATTGCCGCTTGCGAAATAGAAGAAATTCTCAGCCCTTCTATTAAAGAAAGAGCCCTTATTTCCTATATGTTTGAGCTAGTAAATCAAAGAATCAAACTAAGTGAAAAAGTCAAACTTGATAAACTTGATGAAAATCAAAAGAATACTCAAACATATATTGCTGTACAAAAAGCTCTTTTTAATTTAGATGCTCCAGTAATAAGTTATGAGCTTTTGAAATACAAATATCCTGATTGGGAAAATCAAAATATTTATTCAACTAAAGAAAGGATAGAAAATGACCTAAATCATCCTTTTGGCGATAAATTTTACCAAATCTGCGAAAAATATGATACTCCTTTTCTGCTTTTAGGAGATGTTCTTTCTAAAAATCCAACAGAAGCTAAAGAAAAACTTTCAGATCCAGAATTATTAGAAGCGTTAATTGCAGCTCATTACAATCAAAGGGTTAAAACATTAAAGAAAAGATTAGGGCGAGCTGCTTTTTACGCAACCTTATCAATCTTTCTTACTAATATTGTTTCTCTTCTGCTCATAGAAATGCCCTTTAATAAATGGATTACTGGATATTTCTTTAATTATTGGGCTATTACAATAGATATTATGGGACCTACTTTTTTAATGTTTTTATTGGTTATAACTATTAAACCGCCAAAAAAAGAAAATCTTCCAAAGGTGTTAATGGAAGTTATGAAGAGTGTTTATGGAAAAGACAAAAAAGATGTTTATGAAATAAAGAAATTTAGAAAAAGAAACATTATATTTGAAGTTATTATTAATCTCTTCTATCTTTTAGGATTTACTACTATTCTTATTTTAATAATATGGGGTCTTTATCAAGTAAATTTTCCCCCTCTTTCTTATGTAATATTTGTTGTTTTCTTGTCGTTAATTGCCTTTGCTGGAACAAAAATTAGACAAAGAGCAAAAGAACTGCAAGTAATTGAAGAGAAAGAAACTTTATTTCATCTCTTTATTGATCCTTTTGCTGTTCCAATTGTTCAATTAGGAAAATGGTTAACTAATAAATGGAAAAGATACAATGTTATAGCCGTTTTCTTTTCTGCCTTAATTGATATGCCCTTTACTGTTTTCGTGGAATTCATTGAACAATGGCGCTACTTTCTCAAAGAAAAGAAAGAGAAGATTCACTAATGAAATACCACATAATTACTTTTGGGTGCCAGATGAATAAAGCAGATTCGGAAAAGATTGCAGCGTTTTTAGAGAATAAAGGATACAAATCAGCCTCAAAAATTAATGAGGCTGATTTGATTGTAGTTAATATGTGCTCTGTAAGACAATCAGCTGTTGATAGAGTTTACGGCCTCTTACCGAAGTTTCAAAAACTACAAACTACAAACCATAAACTACAAACTATTCTAACTGGTTGTATTTTGAAAAAAGATAAAAGAAAATTTTCAGAACATTTTAATTATATTCTTAACATCAAAGATCTCCCCAAATGGCCAGAAATTCTAAATACAAAACCCTATACAAAACCCTCTAAAACTCACGATCGTGAAATTTTGAGAGTTGACAACTATCTTAAAATTCAGTCTAAACATTCCACAAACTTTTCTGCTCTTGTTCCAATAATGACTGGGTGTAATAATTTTTGCTCTTATTGTGTTGTTCCCTTTACCAGAGGTAAAGAAATTTCAAGACCTTCAGAGGAAATTATTTCTGAAGTAAAAAATCTGGTTAAAAAAGGATATAAAGAAATATGGCTTTTGGGCCAAAATGTTAATTCTTATAAATATAATTTTTCTAAACTTCTTAGAAAAATAAACAAAATTCCAGGTAAATTCTGGATTAGATTCACTTCTTCTCATCCAAAGGATTTCTCAGATGATTTAATCAAAGCAATGGCAGAATGCGAAAAGGTTGCTAAATACTTAAACCTGCCTGTTCAATCAGGAGATGATAAAATTTTAAAAGCAATGAATCGGCCTTATACTGTTAAACAATATAAGAATTTGATTAAAAAGATTAGAGAAAAAATCCCAGATATTAATTTGTCAACAGATGTAATTGTTGGTTTCCCAGGAGAAACAAAAAAGCAATTTGAAAATACAGTAAAATTATTTAAACAAATAAAATACAACATTGCCTATATTTCCAAATACTCCCCACGAGCCGGAACAGCAGCAGCTAAGCTAAAAGATAATGTTTCTCCCCAAGAAAAAAAACGCCGGGAGAAGATTTTAGAAAAAATCCTAAAAGAAAATAAACATGTCAAATAAATTAATTGTTATTTTAGGGCCAAATGCTTCAGGAAAAACAGATTTATCAATTAAACTGGCTAAAAAATTTGACGGCGAGGTTATTTCTGCTGATTCAAGACAAGTATATAAAAGAATGAATATTGGAACAGGAAAAATTACAAAAAAAGAAATGCAGGCTATCCCCCATTATCTCTTAGATGTTGTTTCTCCAAAAAAGAAATTCACTGTTGTTCAGTACAGAAATCTGGCCTTAAAAGCTATTAAAAAAATCCAGAAAAAAAGCTTATCCTCACACCAAAATTCCGAAGGAATTTCTGGTAGTGATGGAAAAATTCCTTTTTTAGTAGGAGGAACTGGTTTTTATATTCAATCAGTTATTGATGGAATTATTATTCCGGAAGTAAAGCCAGATTGGAAATTAAGAAAAAAGCTTGAGAAAAAAAGCATCCAAGAACTTTTCAAAATGCTGAAAAAAATTGATAAACGTAGAGCTAAAACCATTGAAAGTAAAAATAAAAGAAGATTAATAAGAGCATTAGAAATTGTTATTAAAACTAAAAAGCCGGTTCCCCTGTTTAAAAAGAAACCGCCTCAATTTGAGCTGCTTATGATTGGAGTAAAAAGAAATCCTGAAGAACTAAAGAAGCGGATTAGAAAAAGATTATTAGAACGATTAAAAATCGGTATGATAGCCGAAATTAAGAATTTGAGAGAATCGGGCCTTTCATGGAAACGGCTTGAAGAATTTGGTTTGGAATACAGATATATTGCTTTATATCTTCAAAGCAAAATTACTAAAAAAGAAATGATGGAACAAATCCAAAAACAAAGCGAACATTTTGCCAAACGCCAAATGACTTGGTTCAAACGCGACCCCCGCATCCATTGGATCAAAACCCCTCGTCAAGCTGAAAAACTTGTCAAAAAGGAACTCGGTTCCTTATAAGGAACCGAGTTCCTTTTTTAATAAACTTTGGACTGTTTCTGGTTTGGCTCTACCGCGGGTGGCTGCCATTACCTGCCCTGCTAAAAACTGCAGGGCATTTTGTTTTCCTTTTTTGTAATCTTCAACTGCTTTGGGATTTTTGGAAATTACCTGTTTAATAATATTTTCAATCTCGCCTGTATCAATCAATTGGGTGAGACCTTTTTCTTTAATAATATTAGAAGGGTCAGCTTTAGTTTCAAACATCTCTTTCAAAACCTGCTTAGCTATTTTGCTTGATACTTCTCCTTTGTAAATTAAACTTATCAATTCAGCAAAGTTCTCTGGAGTAATTTTGCTTTCTAATTCAGAAATTGAGGCTTTTCCAAATAATGACCAAAAATCAGTAGTAATATAGTTTACAGCGAGCTTAACTAATTTTTGATAATCAGCTTGTTTCAACCAATTGCTCAATTCTGACATTACTTTTTCAAAATATTCTCCAAGGTCTTTATTGTTGGTAAAAATCTCAATGGCTTTATCATCCAATTTATATTCATAAGCTAATCTTATTCTCTTAGCCTGGGGAAGTTCAGGAATTTCCCCCTTTATTTTATTAATAAACTTTTTATCTAAATGAAGTGTTGGCAGATCTGGTTCTGGGAGATATCTATAATCATGGGCTTCTTCTTTTTTTCTCTGGCTAAATGTTATTCCTTTTTTTTCATTCCAACCGCGAGTTTCTTGAATAATCTTTTCTCCTTTATCTAAAAGCTCTGTTTGCCTTTTAATCTCATAATCAATTGCTTGTTCAACTATTTTGAAAGAATTCAAATTCTTAATCTCTACTTTTGTCCCTAACTTTCGCGAATTTCCACGAATTAGCGAGATATTAACTTCTACTCTCATCTGTCCTTTTTCCATATCTGCATCAGAAACTCCGAGATATCTTAAAATTAATCTTAACTCTTCAGCAAATTTCTTTGCCTGTTTTGCTGAAAATAAATCCGGCTCAGTAACCATTTCCATCAAAGGAATTCCTGCTCGATTAAAATCAACTAAAGAACTGCCTTGGGAATGAATCAATCTTCCAGTATCTTCTTCTAAGTGAACTCTCGTGATTCTAATTTTCTTATCATCAATTTCCAGATATCCTTGTTTGCAGAACGGCATATCATATTGAGATATTTGATACCCTTTTGGCAAATCAGGATAAAAATAACTCTTTCTATCAAATTTGGAAATTTCTGGAATATTACAATTCAGAGCCAAACCGGCCTTTATTGTTTTTCTTACTGCTTCTTTATTAACAACAGGTAGAGTTCCTGGTTGCGCAGTACAAACAGGACAAATATTAAAATTAGCCCTTTTTTCATCCGGATCATTCTTGCACGAACAAAACATCTTTGAGTTCGTCTTTAATTCAATATGAATTTCAAGGCCTATTGTTGGCTTATATTCCATGATTTATAATTTATCTTTGATTATTTTCCAGATTTTTTCATGAATCACTTCTGGAGATAATAATTTATTATTTTCTATGCATTCTATAACTTTAAACTCTTTAGGAAATATCTCAGCTGCGTGCAAATACGATTTTAAGGTATTTTCCAGGTGCTTTTTATCTTTTTCATGAATATCTCTTTTTCCACTTCTCCCCAAATAAGCTTTTCTTCTTGCCTTTTTTTCTTTATCAGTTATCTTGTGGGCTAATTTTAAAGAAAAAGCAGATGATGTTTTAAGAATAAGATTATAATTAGGCTTAGGAATTTTTAAGATTTCGTATTCTAAATGATAAAGCCAGTCAAAATATTTTTTCCTTTCCTTTCTGTCTTTTATCTTGCCACCTTGATGACCAATATTTGAAGCAAGATATCTATCAGCAATAACTATTTTTCCATTCTTTAACCATTTTCTTATTTTAAAACCAGCATCATATCTATCACAAGCATAAAAAATAGAACCCCTATAAGGTCCGACTTCTTCTGCAGTGCCGTACCTTCCTCTTAAATACTCATCAACAAACCAGGCTGATTTTTCACCATGCCGAGGAAAATCAATTATTTCTACTTTATGTCCATCACGTCTTAAACGTTTGATTAATAACTTAGACTGGGTTGATTTTCCCGACCCATCTAACCCCTCAAGAACTATAAATTTCCCCGGATAAAAATTCTTAATCATAATAGTTTAATATATCACAAAAAAATCAAAAATAAAAGGGTTCGTTTTTATATCCTTAATAAAATATTATTATATACCATTAAAAATATATTTTTACAAGCCAAAGATAATAAAAAATAACAAAAAGGCAAAAAGACAAAAATGATGCGATCGCATCATTTTTACACAAACTAATATAGATACTCATTAAAAACACTATAGTATAATTATTGAGTATCTAATAATTTTAATTTAATAGATCTAATTTAATAGGTTTATTGGATTTGTTGCTTAAAGAATTTATCAATATAATGTATCGAAATGCTTCTTTTAAACTAGTTTTGATAAATATTCTTTATAGATAATTGGTGCCCAGCCCTGGCTATTTTTCATACATTCTCCTAAATTTTTCAAATCAACTAATTCTCCTTTTATATTATCTGTTTCTTTAACCGATATTTCCGGACTGTCGCCAATAAAATGATAAATCAAACCAAGATGAACTCTTTCAACAGGTCTGCTTTCGTCGTTTAAAATACCGACTAATTTTTTACTTAAGATATTCCCTCTATAATCAACCTCTTCATTCCATTCTCTCATTGTTCCAATTTCTAAAATATCTTTACCACTTTTAATATCAATTGGATTTATATGTCCGCCAACGCCTAACATATAATCTTTTCTTAATCTTTGCTCGCCGGCTTTTTCCAAGTATTTGTAAAGAAAAAATTTATCTTCAAAACTAAAAAGAATATAAGGAATTATTTGCTGGAAAGAATCGTCGTTTTCAACCTCTCCCCTTTTTTTAAACTGATAGTTATTTCTGATTAAATCCAGATAATAATTTAAATTTTCAATCTTAACCCCCTGCCAAGAGCCCTCTTTAAAAATTATATCTTTGGAGAGCACCAAAATTTTCTCATCTTCTTTCATAATTTTGGCTCTTCGTTAATCTTGCTAGCTGTAGAATTCTGCTGGCCAGCATATTTATGGTCTTTATGTTTAATATAAGGTGTTTCAACAGGAGTGGAAAGCGTTTCAAAAGTCATGGCGCAAATTCTCATTCCGGCGTATAAAATAATAGGCGTGATTCCCATATTTCCCAGCTCCATTACAGCTTTTCCATTCCAACCAGGGTCAAAACGAGCAGCGGTTGAATGAACTATCAAACCCAATCTTCCTAAAGAACTCCTTCCGTCTAGTCTAGCCATTATATCATCAGGTAAAATAATATCTTCTTTGGTAACAGCCACTACCAATTCTTTAGCACGAAGAACAAAAGGGGCGCTATCTTCTATATCAATCTCTTCCATTGCTGATTCAAAATCTATTTTTCTTTTTATATCCAAATAAGGATAGCGAGATGGCCTGAATACTTTAAAACAGTTCCCCAAATGTAAATCCAAAGAACAAGGACCTAGCTGTTCTTCAAGGTTTGGATTGGGAATAATTTTAATTTTCCCTTCTTTAATATATTTTTTTATGTCTCTATCTGATAAAATCATATTGAAAAAAATTATTTTTCAATTTCAATGCCCATGTTTTTGGCAGTGCCTTCAATTATTTTCATTGCCTGCTCAATGTTAGTGGTGTTTAAATCGGGCATTTTCTTTTGCGCGATTTCTTTGAGCTGAGTCCGAGTGAGCTTAGCTACTTTGATTTTGTTGGGCTCGCCAGAACCCTTTTCAATCGCAGCTGCTTTTTTCAAAAGTTCAGAAGCGGGCGGCTGTTTTGTCTTAAAATCATAAGTTCTATCTCCGTAAACTGTAATATCTACAGGAATAGTAAAACCTGTCTGGTTTTTTGTGACATCATTAAATTTCTGGCAGAATTCCGCGATATTTAATCCGTGCTGAGCCAAAGCAGGCCCTACTGGAGGAGCAGGAGTTGCCTGTCCGGCTGGAATTTGAAGTTTTACAACTGCAATAGCTTTTTTCATAATTTCTTAATTTGCAATGAATCTAATTCAACTGGAGTATCTCTGCCAAACATATTTACTAAAACTTTTATCTTTCCTCTTGCTTCATCAATTTCTGAAACTTTACCATCAAAGTCCTTAAAAGGGCCATCAACAATCTTCACTGAATCCCCTGGTTTGACTTCAATCTTATACTGAGGGGTCTCAACGCCCATTCTTTTCTTTAAAGTTTCCACTTCTTTTGACGAAACTGGCACTGGAGTAGTTCCTACCCCCACAAAACCAGTTACATTTGGAGTGTTTCTAACAACATACCAGGAATCATCAGTAACAATCATTTCAACCAAAACATAACCTGGATAAATTTTTTCTTCAACTGTTTTTCTTTTACCGCTTTTAATCTTAATCTTTTTTTCTTTTGGCACTAAAACATTAAAAATCTTATCCTCCATACCCAATGACTCAACCCTTTGTTTTAGGTTTTTAGCAACTGCGTCTTCATAACCAGAATAAGTGTGAATCACATACCAATTTTTTTGTTGTGGTAAACGTTGTTTAGGCATTATTTACAATATAAATTTATTAAGCATTGTTGTAAATACATAATCAAGTCCGCCTAAAAACACAGCCACAGCAATTGAAACCGCAATAATAATTAAAGTATATTTTATAGTTTCCTTTCTGGTGGGCCAATTAACTTTCTTCATCTCAAGTTTTACCTCTTTGAGGAAACTAACAATTTTTTTAGGAAAATTACTAATTCTCATAATTTTTAATAATAGCCGAAAAGCAAAGCTAAGTCAATATTCTTAAAAATTTAAAATCTCTTTTGATTTCTCTAAAAACTCCTTAACTTTGCTCAGTATATTTTCAGCTCCTTGTTGAGAAAAATCCGCGTAATAATCTGCGTTCTCCCGAAGAGTTTTACCTATCTGTAAAGCTTCCACTAAAGTATAACTAAGCAAATTTTTATTTACATATAATTCCCGAATTGCTATCACTAAACAATAATGACTTCTTTCACGATAACCTTGATTATAAAGCAAAGCTCTGGCGGTGTGAAACATTGAATAATAAGATTGAATTATGCTCCATTTATAACTTTTCTTAACTAAGCTTTCTTTTGCAGATTGCCAATCATTTTTAGCAATTTCCAATTCTTTGGAAACTAACAATTTTCCTTTAGGAAAAGGTTTTATCTTTTTATTTTCTAAACACTTTTGAAAATCAAGGCTATTCATTAACTTCCCAAAGGATAACGCCTTTTTCTATTTCTTGATAAAAAATAGGTTTTTCCTTATCAAGGCCTATAAATTCAGAGGGTTTTTTAATTACTGGTTTAATTTTTTCCGCTAAAGAGGTTTTTTGGATGGCTCTTTGAACTAATTCCGACTGGTTAGTTAAAACAAATAAGTCAATATCACTTTGTTCAGTATTTGTTCCTTCAGCAAAACTGCCGAAGAGAATAATTTTTTGGCTTATTTTTTTAAGTTGTTCTATTAACGGTTTTAACGACGAGACATTTTCAGTACTTTTTAAGCGTCTAATAATCGGGTCATTGAGGTCAACAGAATAAAAAGACATTCTTCCTTTCTTCTCTCGTAAGATTAATTTATCTTTAGCTAATTCTTTTAAAGCTTCGTTGGCAGCTGTTTTGCTAACTTTAGTAGCGCTTACTATCTCTTTCTCCATAAAAGAACGGGAAGGACGATCCAATAAAAAACTTAAAACTTTCTGATGACTAGTAGCGGTTAAATATTTTTTAATTTGATTTGTTCTTGCTTTCATAATTTAAGATTTAATTCCTATTTTCTGGATTTAATTCCATTATAACGGAACAAGAATTATTGTCAACCCTTGACAAAAATTTTATAGTATGATAGAATATAAACGGAGTAGGGTTGGTATTTCAAAATCAATAGTAATAGAAAGGAGCTTATTATGGCATATGGACAAACTGACGATATAATTGAGGCACGTAAGGATAACAAAGAAGCTGTTGAACTTCTTCTCCGGGTTGCTCAGAAGAAAAAAACCGTCGCTGACGTAAGAAAGTGGCTGGAAAAGAATTATCCAGACCTATGCATGGAAACAAAAACAAAGAAGAAATGGTAAACCACCCACTTACAACCCCCAGCCCTTTTGGGGTAAGCTCTCTGGATAAAATCTGGAGGGCTTTTTTTATTCTAAATGTCAAGATTCTTTACTTTTTTGGCGTAGGTTTGGATGAATTTCTTTCTGGGAGGAACTTCTTCTCCCATTAAAGTATCAAAAATCCTGTCTGCTTCTTTAGCGTCTTCAATAGTAACTTGCAGTAAAGTCCTATTCTTTGGATCCATTGTTGTTTCCCATAATTCAATTGGATTCATTTCTCCCAGACCTTTATACCGTTGAATAAAGGGATTTGTTATTTTCTCTTTTTTAAAAGAAGCTAAGATTTTCTCTTTTCCATCATCAGTGTAGACATATTCTACTCTTTTCCCTGACTGAATCTTATAAAGCGGAGGCTGGGCAATATAGAGATAACCTTTTTCAATGATAGGTTTAAAGTGACGGAAAAAAAACGTTAAAAGCAGAGTTCTAATATGCGAACCATCCGAATCAGCATCTAAAGTTAGGATAATCCGGTGGTATCTTGCTTTTTCAATATTAAAGTCCTCGCCAATAGCAGTTCCTAGGGCAATAATTAAAGCTCTGATCTCTTTTGAGGACAAGATTTTATCTATTCTAGCTCTTTCAACGTTTAAAATTTTCCCCCGCAATGGCAAAATCGCCTGAAAATGCCTATCTCGACCTTGACGACCTGAGCCGCCGGCACTCTCTCCTTCTACTATAAACAATTCTGATTCTTCCGGCTTTTTTGAGGAACAATCAGCTAATTTGCCTGGCAAAGCAAGCCCTTCTAAAACTCCTTTCCTTAAGACAGTTTCTCTGGCTGCTCTGGCTGCTTTTCTGGCCCGAGAAGATAAAAGACATTTTTCAATAATAGCTTTAGCATCCTGCGGATTTCTTTCCAAAAAATCAGTAAGGTGTTCAGAAACCACTTGGTCAACAATTGTTTTAGCCTCAACATTCCCTAATTTTGCCTTTGTTTGTCCTTCAAACTGCGGCTCCTTTATTTTAATAGAAACAACTCCAGTTAATCCTTCTCTTATATCTTCGCCTGATAAATTGCTGTCTGTTTCTTTAAGAAAATCATTCTTTCTAGCCCAATCATTTAAAGTTCTTGTCAAAGCAGTCCTAAATCCAGTTAAATGAGTCCCCCCTTCTCCAGTATAGATATTATTAGCAAAACTTTCTTCATGACACTCATATTCTTCAGTATATTGAAATGCCGCCTCAACAATTATATCTTTTTTCTCGCCAGAACAATAAAAAACATTTAGATTGCGAGAGGCAGAGCCGTGAATCAAATATTTAACATAAGAAGCAAGTCCTCCTTCAAAGTAAAAACTATAGCTTGTTTTTTCTTTTTCCCTTTCGTCTCTAACAGTTATCCTTACATCTTTAGTTAAATATGCTTGCTGGCGCAAATGGTTTAAAATCCTCTTTTTATCAAATTTAATTTCTTTGAAAATTTCTAAATCTGGCTCAAAAGCAACGGTTGTGCCAGTTTTTCTACAGGTTCCTACTTTCTTTAATTTTGTCTTAACCTTTCCTTTAGAATATTCCTGGCTGTACTTGCTGCCTCCTCTGCATACTTCAGCTTTTAAGTAGATAGACAGGGCGCAGACAACAGAAACTCCTACGCCATGAAGGCCTCCAGATACCTTATACGCCTCTCCTCCAAACTTGCCTCCGGCATGCAAAGTTGTCATAACTGTTTCTAAGGCTGATTTTTTTGTCTGAGCATGTTTCTCTATTGGAATTCCTCTTCCATCATCGCTTGTTTCCACTCTATTCCCCGGCAATAAAATAACTTCAATGTTTTTAGCATAACCGGCCATTGCTTCATCAAGTCCATTGTCAACCACTTCCCAAATCAAATGATGCAAACCATCAGGACCGGTTGAACCAATATACATTCCAGGCCTTTTTCTAACAGGATCAAGACCCTCTAAAACATAGATATCCTCTGCAGTATAACTTGCTTCTTTATTTTTCGGTTTTTTAGTAGTTTTTTCCTTAGGCATAATTTTAACGCCTTATTTCCCAGTCTAGATCTTTTTCCAGAACTTTAATTATTTTATTTTGAATAACATCTATCTCCTTTGATTTAAGCGTTCTATTCTCTGCTTGATAAACTATATGAAATGCCAAATTCTTCTTTCCTTGAACAATACCTTCTCCTTCATAAATATCAAAAAGGTCAACATCTCTAACCAAGGCGCCCCCAGCAATATTAATCTTATTCAATACATCTACAACTTTAACATCTATGGGCACTAAAATTGCTAAATCCCTGATAGCTGCTGGATATTGAGAAATAGGTTGATACTCATGTTCTTCTGAACAAAGTTTTGTTAATTTCTCAAAATCAATATCAAACACAATAACAGAGACCCGGTCTCTGTAAGCTGATATTTGTCCCAAACAACCAATTTTTTCTCCACTAACTTTAATTTCAGCGCACTTTCCCTCTATCCAAATACTTTTTGGCTCATATTCATCATAATAAATATCGCTTATTCCAAGTTTATTTAACAAGCTATCAACTATTCCCTTAACTTGATAAAAATTATTCGTGCTTGCCCCGGTTAACATCCGCCTCTCCCCCTGTTTATCAAATATCTTACCCAATTCAAATATTTTAATTTCTTTAAAATATTTAAAATTATCTTTAACATTCTTTAACAAGTTCTGTATCAAGCTTGGTCTTAGATATTTGTGCCTAGAGCTCATTGGGTTCTCAAGCTCGATGGTCCCTTTTTCAACAAAAGAATAATTATATACTTCTGTAAACCCAGCTTCTTTTAAAATATCTTTGGTCATATTCTCCCAAAAAATCTCAAGGTTTCTCTTTGGAGGAATTAAAGAAGCAATAGGAAAAAGAACAGGAATTCTCTGATATCCATAAAGACGACCAATCTCCTCAATCAAATCTTCTTGCAAAGAAATATCTAGTCTAAATGTGGGTACGACCACATTTAGAATTTTCAATTTCCAATTTTTAACCTTTAAACCTAACCTTTCTAAAATTCTTTTAACTTCTTTTCCAGGAATCTTTATTCCTAGTAATTTCTCAACATAGTTTAAATCTAATTTAATCTTTTTGGGTTGAACCTTTTTAGGATAAAAATCAACCAAGCCAGAAGCAACCTTACCTTTGGCTATATCTTGAATTAATTCAGAGACCCTATTTATTGCTAATTCTGTTAGATTTGGGTCAAAATCATGCTCAAAACGCCAAGAAGCATCTGTCTTTAAACTTAGTTTCTGCGAACTTTTACGAATAACCCTTGAGTCAAAATTAGCTGACTCTAAAACAATTGTTTTGGTGTTTTTATCTATTTCAGCTTTCTTTCCTCCTTTAATCCCAGCGATAGCAAGAGATTCTTCTGAATCTGCGATTACTAAAACATCTTTATCTAGATTATATTTTTCATCGTCTAAAGTTATAATTTTCTCGCCCTTTCTTGCTCTTCTAACAATAATTTTTTGGCCCTCAATCTTATCAAGATCAAAGGCATGCAGAGGCTGTCCTGTTTCTAACATTACATAGTTTGCAGCATCTACAATATTGTTAATTGGTCTTAATCCACAAACTTTTAATCTTTCCTGAATCCATTTTGGAGAAGAACCAACCTTTACATCAGTAATAACTTTAGCAGTATAGCGAATAGAATCTTTCTTATCCTTTATTTCAACAGCAACAAAATCTTTTGTCTTAAGTTTTTTATCTTCTTTTATTCTTAATTCATAATTCTTCTGGACGCCTTCAGGCGGACTCCCCGTAGGGCTGCTTCTTAATTCCATTATAGCTGCTATTTCTCTAGCCACTCCCCAATGAGACAAACAATCATGACCCCGATTCGGCAAAACATCAATATCTAAAACATAATCTTTACCAACTTTTTTTACTTGCTCAACCTCAAAACTATGCATAGTCAAAACCTGTGCCAGCTTTTCTGGTTTGGGCAACTTCTTAACGTATTGTTTCAGCCAATTATATGAAAATATCATAATCTATAAAAACTAAATAATATTTTTCTTTTTAAAATCTTCTACTTGATTTGTTAAAAAAGCTTTGATCTCTTGGGAAGAATATTTTTCTTTTATAAAGGAAACTTTCGTTGTCTCTATTTTTAAATCTTGAAAATAAGTTAATTGTTCAAAAAACAATCGAGGATTGAACTCTAAATCAAACTTTTTCTCTGCTAATTTTATAGTTTCTGGAAGGTCTATGTATTTATTTTTTAAAAGAAAAAATAAATCAACATAATCTCTCCATAAACCCCGTCGTCCAATAGTAAATGCCTTGTCTAAAGCGATATCTTTAATAGAAAAAAACGGTAAAGAAACAGTGGAAACTGTCTTGAATAATGCTTTGTAGGGGTAATAAACCAAAGTAATTAAAATATTTTTTGATGTAACGATATTTAACTGCTCTGACGTATTTAATCTAACCTCTTTTATTTCTAATAATTTTCTCAATTTTAATAAATCTGCTCGTTTTAACTCTCTCTGTAAGAAAATATCAAAATCAAAAGAAAAACGATGAGCAATTTGTAAAAACAACGCTGTTCCTCCAGCCAAAACAGCCTCTTTCCTAAACGGTTTCAATCTTTCAAGAGCTTCCATTCTATCCCTATCCAATAAATTATAATGTAGGCGGGACATAATTTTTTATATTTAAATTTCTATTTCTAATTTTAAGAAGAATTTTATTTACAAAATTAAAAGATTGGGGGCGATAAACTTTAAGAGGATGTTTCAAAAAAACCTCTTTAATTTCTTTGATAGAATAATTATCAAACAACCATCTCAATTCCTTGAGATTACCAAAAGATAAAATTTGGTGAATAATGTAGAATTTATCTTCTTTTAGATCCAAATCTTCAATTCTTACTGACCATAAAACTGATTGTAGAAATTTTGGCGCTTTCATATTAAAATTGTTGTAAAAATCTTAAATCTCCCGAATAAAATAATCTAATATCATTTATCTTATACTTCATCATGGCTAATCTATCCATTCCCATACCAAAAGCAAATCCCTGCCAATTCTTAGGATTTATACCTCCTGCTTTTAAAACATTGGGATGAACCATTCCTGCTCCCATTAATTCTATCCATCCAGTTCTTGAACAAGTACTGCATCCTTTCCCCTGACCCTGACAAACCAAACAAGTCATATCTACTTCAAAAGACGGCTCTGTAAACGGGAAAAAGCTTGGTCTTAAACGAGCTTTAACTTGCTTTCCAAAAAATCTTGAAAGAAACTCCTGAATAATTGCTTTGAAGTTAGCTGCTGAAATATCTTTTCCAACCATTAATCCCTCTACCTGATAAAAATTAGTCTCATGGCTGGCATCAGTTGCTTCGTGCCTAAAAATCCTGCCTGGAACAATAATCCTGAAAGGAGGATTGTTTTTCTCCATATAACGAATTTGAACTGGTGAAGTATGAGTCCTTAAAAGCATTCCATTTTTCAAATAAAACGTATCCCACATATCTCTTGCAGGATGGTCTTTAGGAATATTTAAAGCATCAAAGTTATACCATTCATTTTCAATTTCAGGACCTTCAATCACTAAAAAACCCATTGCCTGAAAAATCTCTTCAATTTTTCTCTTAACCAAAGTCAAAGGATGAAAATGCCCAATCTCATGCTTTTCTCCAGGCGCTGTTATATCAATTTTATCTCCTTTGGTCTCAATTTTAAGAGGTTTTAACTTCATAATATTATACTTTATTTTACCTTAAAATTACCTTAAAATCAAGGTTAAAGCTGTGAATAAAACAAATAAAAAAAGCCGTTGAAATACTATATTCAACGGCTGTATTTTTTGTTTTTTTAAGCTCTCCTATTCAATTTTTTCCAGTTGCCTTTTTTTGGTTTATAGCGAGGTGTTCCAACTTTGCACAGTTTACATTCGCTCCGTTCAACTGCCCATACTTCTACTTCAATTAAAGAGATAACTTCTATTCTGCGATCTTACCTGCAATCTGGACAAAGATTCGAGGCGTCGAGATAGCGAATATCTGTAGCTCGTCCGCAATCGCTACAACGTTTTGCTGAACCACTAAGAAGTAGAGCGGTTTCATCTAAAACGTCGTTATCTCCAAGCCAAAGACTAAGCCCTTCTCGTGACCTTGGGGGGTCATTACTATTTGGTTTTCTGCTTAAATAACCCATGGTTTTTTCTCCTTTCAATTTTAAATATTTAACACCTATTCAATTTCCAATGAACAAATTGTAATACTATTTTTAGCAATATAACAACTTTTTGTCAACAAAAAAGTTGTTGATATCGGATATCAACAACCATTGGAAGAATAATCTTTTTTATTTAACATATTTTAATCTAAAGTTCTTCTTTTTGAAATTTTTCTTCTTGGGTCTCATCTAATTTTCTGATAATCTTTGTGAGCTCGGCAACGTGTTCTTTCTCATCATCTCTAATATGACCTAAAATCTTCTTAATTTCTTCATTATCAGTTTCATTTATGTGTTCCTGATATTGGTTAATAGCTTGTAGTTCTCCTATTAAATCCTCTCTTAAGTTTTTTAAATGTTTGTTATTCATATTTTTTAAATATTATTTAGTTATGTTTTACGTTTGACCTTGTATTCTTATTCTACCAAAAAACTTACTTATTGGCAATAAAAATAATCAAACATTAAATAAACCAAGTTTATCAAATTAACAAGGTTATTGAGAAGCGAAGCGACAAAAGATTCTTATTTTCAGAAAAATTTCGAAGATTTTATTGCGAGCCGAAAAATTTTTGATAAAACCGCCGGGCTTTGCTCGACGGTTTTTTTATCTATCAACTAAAATCTAAAACTAGGATAAAGCTATTTTTAACCTCTTTTTCCAATCTCCCCTGTGCAAAACACGCTTCACGCCAATTTCCAATACTTCTTTCTTGGTTTTTGCAAAAATATCCTGCCAAATACTCATTTTATCTTCACCCAAAATGTAAATAGCATTACCAAACATAGGACATTCTGCTAAAACACATTTCTCAAAAACAAACACATAGTACAACCTGTTTCCTAAATATGACTGGCCTTCGTACCGCTCTAAGGGATTTAAAGATTCTATATATTTTATCCTTTCAATAAACAATCGCACATTAGAACCTAGTTTCTCCTTTAAACTTTGAACTTGCTTCTTATCAGCCCACCAACCAAAAGGTAAAACTTCCCAGTTCAATTTTTTATAAACTTGTCTTTCTTTTAAGAACTCTCCTATAGGAAATACATTACATGTTTCAAAGTTCTCCTGAATTAAATTTAGATAAAATAAAAGGTCTTCTTGAAAATTCTTATCTGAGGTTTTTAATGTTTTATCTATTTTAAACCCTATCACAGCTTCATTTTCTCTTTCCTTTACAATCTCCGGAGAAATTGAAAGATTTTTAGGCTCAATTTTATCTTTGCGATAAACCTTTCTGTTCCACTCAATTTCATGACTCCCTTTGTTCCAATCTCCGTAATTCGGAACCTCCATCGAAAAACTTTTAGTAATCATCGGCAAATCTTTTCGTACAACAATTTTGCCTAACTTATTTTCTTTACTATATCTCCCAGAAGAAATCCTAGGTACGAATTTTTCAGCAATCACCAATTTATTATCACTATAACTAATACCAAATTTCTTGAACTTACCATTTATTATTTCAGTTATCGGAAAACAATTTACTGCTGCCACAACAAATTGATGTTTTTTGGAATTGCTAATTTTGCGTAGAATAAACTCTGGCACTTTACGAAATAATTTTCTTTTAGCCATGGTTTTAATTTATATTAATCTTACGACCTTTTATAAAAACAGGCTGGATTTTCCCGGCTCGAATTATTTTATGAGATAATTTTTGTCGGGACTCTGTCCCGTTTTGTATTAAGTTATTTCATCCTAACAAGTTTTGAAATATCTGTCAACCTGTGGAAAACTTCACTTTTGTTTCACCTGCCAACTTATGCTATAATTAATTAATGATAACAAAAAGACAAAAAGAAGTATTGGAGTACGTAGAGAAGTATATAAAGAAAAAGGGTTATTCCCCCGCTCTATCCGAAATATGCAAAAAATTTAAATTGCGTTCTCTTGGTACTGCACATAAACATATAGAAAATTTGCGAAAAGGGGGTTATCTAGAAAAAGAAAAAAATAAACATCGTTCTATTGATATTCATGGAAGTGAAAAAATGGTTAATATTCCCTTACTCGGTTTAATCGCTGCTGGTCAACCCATTGAAGCAATACAAAACAGAGAAATGGTAGCTGTGCCTAAAAGTAAATTACCTCGCACTGGCGAATTTTATACTTTACGCGTAGTTGGCAATAGCATGATTGATGAAAATATAAATGACGGAGATTTGATTTTAGTTAAACAACAAGACACTGCCGAAAACGGACAAAAAGTTGTTGCTTTAATAGATAACTATAGTGCAACATTAAAAAAGTTTTATAAAGAAAAGAATTTTATAAGACTACAACCAGCTAACGAAACGGTTGAACCGATAATTATAAAAGGAGATAAAGAATTAACAATACAGGGCATTGTTATTGATGTAATAAAAAATGAGGAAGAAATACAAGCCAAAAACCTTTTAACAAATAAAGAAATAAAAAGAATTAAAACATTGCCTCTAAACAAAATTATTTTAGGCGATGCGGTTAAAGAATTAAAAAAATTACCAAATGAAAGTTGCGATGTAATCATTATTGATCCACCTTATAATATTGGGAAAGATTTTGGAAATAACTTAGATAAACGAAAATTAAATGACTATGTTTCTTGGTGTAAAGAATGGATAAACGAATCAATCCGCGTAATGAAACCCACAGGAACAATGTTTATTTATGGGTTTAGTGAAATACTTGCTTATCTTTCTGTTGAAATTCCAATCAATAAACGTTGGCTTATTTGGCATTACACAAACAAAAATGTTGCCTCATTAAATTTTTGGCAAAGAAGCCATGAAGCAATAATCTGTGCTTGGAAAAATAAGCCGATCTTTAATAGAGACGAGGTGAGAGAGCCATACACCGAAGGATTCCTGAATGGAGCAGCCGGCAAGGTGAGAAGAGGAACTGCTGGACGATTTAGTAGTAATGGAAAAGAAACTATTTATAAAGCGCACGAAGGCGGAGCATTACCTCGCGATGTAATAAAAATACCAGCTTTAGCTGGTGGCGCAGGAATGAATGAAAGGTGGTTTATATGTAAGAATTGTAAAAGACAAGTATTTGAACCTAGAAAGCTTAAAAAACACGCTAATCATGAAATAATTAAACATCCAACACAGAAACCTCTTGAGTTATCAAAAAAATTAGTAATGTCTGCCATGTCAAAAAAGAACGGTGTTGTTTTAGTTCCTTTTGTTGGCACAGGCTCCGAATGCGTAGCTGCAAAAGAGTTAGGACAATCTTACATTGGATTTGAGATAAATCCTGATTATATAAGACTCGCTGAAAAATATTTAGAAAACACAAGATTTGTTCCTAAATTACTTTAGAGAATTATCTATTTCTTTTTTCCTTCCTCCAGTTTTTCCAGATTTTATTTCGTCGTTTGATAAATCGAAGTTTTTTAGCAATTGTTCAAATGCAAAAATCTCAAAAAAATCCGATTGCGAGATAGTATCAGTTTTTTCTTCGTCTAATATTGTATTTAAAAGAATAATATCGTTTTCACTCATATTTCTTTATTCGATTATTGGCTAAAATAATCTCAATGCTATTTCTTTTTAGAAATTTAATCTTCGTTGATTTATGGTTACTACTTCTCGAATATCTATTTTCCTATTTTCGCTTTAATCGTAGCAACAAGACGAGTTGGTTTTACTGCAAATTTTTTAAACTCATCGAAATTTTTATTTCTAACACCGATTTGATATTCAATTCCACCCCGATGCTGATGACTTAAAGCAGGATGATTTTTTACTTCATCATTAGTTAAAACCCAGTAAATTATTTTATCTACCCAAACACCTATAAAAACAAACACATCTACCATATCTAATTTAATCTGTTGAAAATTCATCCAATACGGTTCTTTTGATTTAAAATTTAAAGCTGTTTCTTCTAGTCCTTTTCTAATTTTAGTGTTTGTTGCTCGTGATGCCTTAACTTCAACTTTTATTATTTGTTTTCCGTCTTTAAAATAAAGGTCATAATCACCAGAATAATTTTTATCTATTTCTTTTGACGGTTTTTTAAATCGAGGATCAATATTTATAAGGTGCGGTTGTCCCCAGATTTCTCCAAAATTACGTGATGCTTTTCTATACAAATGTAAATATGGATTTGCATCTACATATGATTTTCTTAAAACTTCATATTCACTGAAAGATATAATTTCCTTATCAAGTAAATACATCAAACGATATTCGTATTCATTAAAAGGGAAAACAGATCTTAATTCAGATAAACGATCTAAAAGATTTTTATGGTCTTTTTGTGATAGGTCTTTTGCCCACTTATTTAATTTTTTATCTAAAACCTTTCTATCCATAAAATTATATTAAATCAAGAATCATATTAAATCAAGCAAAGTTGGTGACCCTATTAACTTTTCATTATCCAATAATATCTTTCCATCTTTCAAAATTTTAGTTCTCCCCCATCCTGTTTCTCCTGTACGACGATAATGAAGAAGACGAGCAACAGTAATTTTACAATAATTTGGGTCGATATCCATCGTATATGCAACTCGTTTGTTTATCTCGGATTGCAGTAAGGTTGAACCAGAATGACCAAAAAAATCAACCACGATGTCGCCGGGTTTACTACTTGCTTCAATAATTCTCTTCGCAGATTTAAGGGGTTTTTGAGCAAAACATCCTTCAATATTTTCGTGCATTAAATAAAAAACTTGCTGTATATCATGCCACACATTTCCGGCTCGGATAGTTGACGATTTACTTCTCTCAAAATTTTCTGTAATCTTTCCATTAACTTTTTTATAATATCCCTTTGTTTTTTTAGGAATATCAGTATATTCTGCATCAACATTAAAAATTGGCTCGCCCTTGATATAATAAAGAAGCTCCTGTCTAATTGCCATCCAATTTTTTTGTGTTCCATAGCCTCTCTGATTTCTCATTGTAATAAAATTTCTTGCCTTAACTGGCTTTTTACGCATCATAATAATAAAATCGGGCAAAGGTTGGAGTCCATCGCGAATGTCTGCTCCAAGCCAAACATAAAGAGAAGCATTTTTATTGAGTATATCTATTGTATTATCAATCCATTTCTCACTCCAATTTATATACTTATCTAACGGCAAATTTCCGAACTCATCATTTATATCAACATTATATGGAGGATCTTGAATAGCAAGTGTTGCTTTTTTATTATTCATTAATTTCTCAACATCTTCTTTTTTAGACACATCAAAGCAACCAATCCTATGACCGTTTATTGGATCTTCCCATATTTGTCCATATTTAAAATTTGGTAATTTGGACAGTTTAGGCATATTTTATTTTATTAAATCATCAACCTATTATTACTATTTTATCAAAAAATAAAGAATTCGTAAACAAAAAATCCGCCTTCGCTAAAGCTATGGCGGACAATGGCGGGAGCGACCGGACTCGAACCGGCAACCTTTTCCGTGACAGGGAAACGATCTAACCAATTGATCTACGCCCCCAATGTGCCGATGGCAAGAGTCGAACTTGCGACCTTGGCCTTATGAAGACCCCGCTCTAACCACTGAGCTACACCGGCTGGTTGCGGGGACAGGAATTGCACCTGTGTCTCGAGGTTATGGGCCTCGCAAGATACTACTTCTCCACCCCGCAGACCCATTTTACTATATTTTTCAAAAAAAATCAAGCAGCTGTAAAAAACTAAAACATCTCTAATACCCTGAAGGTTTTTTCGTAAATTCCCAACGATTCTCTTGCTTGTTCCAAGCTCAATTTATAATCAGGATCATGGACAACGTTATTGCGGATTTTATGAACTTCCCAAACCTCCTCTATATCAGACAAAATAGTGGCATCTAATTGCTCTAATATCTTGGCCATTGTTTCCCCCTTATATCCCATTTTCTTCAAAATATCATTAAGCAAGTCGTCTGCCTCAATTACTGCCAGTTTATAATCTGCTTCCCTGCCAGTTTCCAACCTTTTTAAAACTCTGGTCCATTGTTTAAAAGTTTTCTTCACCCCAAAAGGTCTATAAATAAAAAACTCTGTCCAATTCTCAAAAAAGCGGCGCTTAAGCCAGGAATTCTTTAAAAGGAGTAAAATAATGCCGAGTAAAAAAAGCGCGCCAATAATTATAAAAATAATCTTTAGATAGAATAAAAATGTTGCAGATGTTATAAGAGAAAATATATTAGGCATAAATTTTACTTATTTCTAATATTTTATTTTCTTCAAACGGCTTACCAATAATTTGCAAACCAACAGGAAGTTTCCCTTTAAAGCCAATCGGCGCAGAAACAGCAGGCAGGCCTACTAAATTTACAGAAGCAGTGAAAATATCAGAAAGATACATTGAAAGAGGATCTTTAATTTTTTCTCCAAACTTGAAAGCTGTAAATGGAGAGGTGGGAGTAAAAATAGCATCAACTTTCTTAAAGGCCTTATCAAAATCCTGTCTAATCAAAGTTCTAACTTTTTGGGCTTTCAAATAATATGCATCGTAATAACCTGCAGAAAGAGCATAAGTTCCTAACATAATTCTTCTTTTAACCTCATCACCAAACCCATCTCCTCTGCTTTTCAAATAAACGCTCAATAAATCTCTGTTAGATTTAGATAAACCATATTTAATTCCATCGTATCTGGCTAAATTAGCTGAGGCCTCGGAAGGCATAATAATATAATAAACAGGCAAAGCGTATTCTGTATGAGGCAGGCTAATTTCTTCAATTTTCGCTCCCATCTCTTCTATTTTTTTAATTGCCTCTTTAACCATTTTTTCTACTTCTTTATCCATCCCTTCTACAAAATATTCTTTAGGAATCCCAATTTTAATAGTTTGTAGTTTGTAGTTTGTAGTTTGTAGTTTTGGCGACTCTACGCTTGTAGAATCTAACGGGTCTTTGCCGGAAATGGCATTAAATACAATCTGAGCATCTTCAGCAGTTTTAGTTATCGGCCCTATTTGATCTAAAGAAGAAGCAAAAGCAATTAAACCATAACGGGAAACTGCTCCATAAGTCGGTTTTAATCCAACCACTCCGCAAAAAGAAGCTGGCTGCCTAATAGAACCGCCGGTATCAGAACCAAGAGCATAACAGCATAAATCAGCAGCAACTGCAGCTGCTGACCCGCCGGAACTCCCGCCAGGCACTCTAGTTAAGTCATGAGGGTTTTTGGTTGGAAAAAAGGCAGAATGTTCGGTTGAAGAACCCATAGCAAACTCATCCAGATTGGTTTTTCCTAAAATTACTGCTCCAAGTTCTTTAAGCTTCTTAATACAAGTTGCATCATAAGGAGCAACATAGTTTTCAAGAATTTTAGAAGCGCAAGTTGCTTTTAATTCTTTAACTAAGATATTATCTTTAACAGCTACAGGAACTCCAGCCAAAATTGGGATTTTCTTTTCAGCTGAAATTAACTTATCAACTTCTTTTGCTTGAGAAATAGCTAAATCGTCAGTAACTGTTATAAAAGCAAAAATCTTTTTATCCCGCTTCTTAATCTTATTTAAAAAAAACTTAGTTAATTCTAATGCTGAAAATTTCTTTTCTAAAAGTCCTTTATGAGTTTGGACTATAGTCAAGTTGTTCATTTAAATACCGCCTTTACTTTAATGTGTCTTTTCTTTTTATCAGGCGCAGCTGCAATTAGTTTATCAGCCACTTGTTCTGGCTGGCTTTCTGCCCTATCCTGCCTCATTATGTCTAATCTTTCTTTGAAATAATGTTCAACCGGATGAAAGCTTGGTTCAACATTTGAGACGTCAACCTTTTTTAAAGAGTTAAAATAATCCAAAATTGAAGAAAGGTCTTTCTGAAACTTCTTAATCTCGGTTTCTTTCAAACCCAATCTTGCAAGCTTGGCAATGTGTTGTACGTCTTGTTTGTTAATCATATTATCTTGGTGGTTTTATTTCTTCGGTCTCAGCTAATATCTCATGTAATTGCTCGAGGTCTTCTAAAACCATTCCTGCGCCCCTAACCATTACGGTCATTGGGTCTTCAATGATTTTAACAGGAATCTTCACCTCTTCTTGAATTAAAAAAGCTAATCCTTTAAGCAAGCTGCCTCCGCCTGCTAAATAAATCCCTTTGGCCATAATATCAGCTAAAAGCTCGGGGGGGGTTTCTTCCACTGTTGTCTTTATAGCTGTAACAATCTGCTTTACTGACTTTGCTAAAGCCCTTCTGATATCTTCATCATTAACCAAAATTTCTTCTGGCAGCCCGGTAATTAGATTTCTTCCTCTTAAGGGAAGTTCTCTTTTTTCTTTCAAAGGATAAGCAGAACCAATTCCAATTTTAACTTCTTCAGCTCCTCTTTCTCCTATTAACAACTTGTATTCTTCTTGAGCAAATTGAATTATATCTTCATTAAGCTTGTCTCCGGCAATACGCAAACTTTTGGCAATAACCACCCCTCCCAGAGAAATTACTGCTACTTCGGTTGTTCCTCCTCCAATATCAACAATAAAATTACCGCCAGCTTCCTGAACTGCTAATCTTGCCCCAATAGCTGCGGCCATTGGCTCTTCTATCAAAAAGACATCTCTTGCCCCGGCGTTTTTAGTAGCATCACGAACTGCCTTCTTCTCAACTTCAGTAACTCCGTAAGGAATACCAACAATAACTCGAGGCCTTGGTCCTAAAATGAATTTCCTTTTATGAACCTTTTCAATAAAATACTTCAGCATCTGCTCTGTAACCTCAAAATCAGAAACCACTCCGTCAACCAAAGGCCTGGTAGCCACAATATGAGCTGGGGTCCGGCCAACCATTTTTTTAGCTTCTTCGCCAATTGCCAAAATCTGGCCTGTTTTCTTGTTTATGGCCACAACTGACGGCTCATTAATAACTATTCCTTTGCCCTGAACATAAACCAAAGAATTGGCAGTTCCCAAGTCAATAGCTATATTATTTGAGATATATGAGAAAATTTTATTAAGCATGCTTTTTTCTTGTCCCTATTTTTGAGTTCTACAGAATTATTCTTCAATGTTTTTTCGCTCACAACCAGACGAACTGGGATACCGATTAAATCTGCTTCGGCGAATTTTTCGCCGGCGGTTTTATCTATTCTATCGTCGTATAATACTTCTATTTTTTCTTTTTGTAAATCCTGATAAAGTTCCTCAGCCGCTTTTTTCACTTTCTGATTTTTTTCAATCTGAATTAAATGAACCTGAAAAGGAGCAACTTCTTTGGGCCAAATAATTCCATTCTTATCATTATTAGTTTCAACAACTACAGCCATTAGCCTGCCAAGACCAATTCCATAACAACCCATTATAACTGGTTTTTCTTTAGCGTCTTTATCTTGAAATTTAAGGTCAAAGGGTAAAGAATATTTATCGCCTAATTTAAAAATATTAGCCGCTTCAACTGCCTTTTCTTGTTCAAAACTAAAACCATTGCAATTAGGACATTTCTTAATTTCGTTTTTTATTTCTTTATTAATAGCCAGCTTACATTTTTTGCAGATATAAATAATGTCTTCTCCTGATTTAGTAATTACCTGATACTCATGAGAATATTTTGAAAAAGTCCCGCCTGAAGCCAAAGTTTTATAAGCAGAAATTCCGCATCTTTTAAAGATTTTTTCATAGGCCTTAGCTACTTTTTGATAATAATCTTCCAGATCTTTTTCATTAGAATGAAAAGAATATAAATCCTTCATTAAAAACTCCCTGGTTCTAAGCAGGCCTGATTTAACTCTTAATTCGTCTCTGAATTTTGTCTGAATTTGAAAAAGATAAAAAGGCAGATCTTTATATGAAGAAATAATATTTTTAGCTAAAGGAGCAATGATTTCTTCGTGGGTGGGACCCAAGGCATATTCTTTTTTATTGCTTCCTTTTAATTTAAATAAGGCGTTAAAACTTTGCCAACGACCTGTTTTTTGCCAATTTTCTTTGGGCGCCAAAGCAGACATTAAGATTTCCTGACCATCTATTCTAATCATTTCTTCTCTAATAATATTTTCGATTTTATTTAAAACCTTAAAACCTAAAGGCAGAAAAGCATATAAACCAGCTGCTACTTGATCAATAAACCCAGCTCTTGTTAAAAGAATATGAGATAATGCCTTTGCATCTTTTGGAGCTTTCTTTAATGTTTTATTAAAAAGTTTTGACTGCCTCATATTTTAGAAAAGCCTGGCTATATCTTTTATTGTAATCCAAACCATTAAAGCAATTAACAAGAAAAAGCAGGTAACACTGATTTTCTGAACAATCTTATCATTTAAGGGCTTCCCTTTTAATTTTTCAATGACAAGAAATAAGAACCAGCCGCCGTCTAAAGCCGGGATTGGCAGAATATTAATTAAAGCAAGAGAAATAGAAATTAAAGCTATAAACTGCAGGAAATAACTTGCTCCCAAGGCTCCTACATCAACAAAAAGTTCAAAAATTCTCACTGGTCCCCCAATCTCAACGCCAGGAGGAACTCCTTTGCCTTGGAATAAACTTGAGAAAACCATTCCCCATCCCCTAACTACTGCTGTTGTTAAAGCTCCTGTGGCTTTAATTCCTTCAATTGGAGCTACATACCAAGAAAAGGATTTTAAAGCTGTTCTAACTAAAAGTACTCCCATAGGGCCTTCTCCTTCAGGAAAAGAAGTTCTGGGAATTAAAGAAACATCAAAAATCTCATCACCTCGTTGAATTGTTAAAATAATCTCTTGGCCCTTATAAGTCTCTGTAAGATCTTGAACTTCTTTTACTTTATTAATTGGAAATTGGAAATTGGAAATTGAAAATTTTTGGATGGTGTCGCCTATTTTTAATTCAGCTGCTTCAGCTGGCGATTCAGAAACAATAGCAGCAATCTGAACTTTAGGATTTTTTAAAATACCTGCTTCTTCGTCGCTTATTGCTGATGGAACCCCTATCCCCATAACAATGCTTAATAAAATTGCGGCAACTATCCAGAAAATAACAACTCCGCCTAAAATAATAAGGGACTTCTGATAAAACGGCTTTATAGTAAAACTTCTGGCATCTTCTATCCTTTCCTCATGTCCATAAATTTTAACAAAAGCGCCAAAAGGCAGAAGATTTAAAGAATAAATTGTCTCCCCTATTTTCTTTCCAAACAATCTAGGCGGATAACCAATACCAAATTCTTCAACCTTTACTCCAAACTTTTTAGCTAAAACAAAATGACCTAATTCATGTAGGACAATCAATCCAATAAGAGAAATAAAAGCGATAATGATAGTTAAAATCATATTATTCTGAAATTTCTTTTTTCTTCCCCTCCCCAATTTCGTCAATCTTCTTATTATATTCATCCACTAATTCCTGGAGCTTGTCTTTTGCCCTGAACTTGTCATCCTCTCGGATTTCTCCTTGTTTAGTCTTTTCTTGAACTTCTTCCCACGCCTCTCCTCTCCAATGCCTTATTGTTTTTCTGGCCTCTTCTTGTTTTTCTGATAAAATTCTAAGCAAACTGCCTCTATACTCATAGCTCAAAGGTGGTAAAGAAATACGAATTAAATCTTTATCAACAATTGGAGCCGCTCCTAAACTTGATCGAGAAATCGCTTTCTCAATTGGCTCAATATATGACTTATCCCAGGGTTGAACAACAATCTGTTTAGGGCCCGGAGAAGATATTGCTGCTAATTGCTTTAAAGGAAATCTCTGATTAAAGCATTCAACAACTATGTCTTCAATCAAAGAAGCTGAAGCCCTACCAGTTCTAATCTTTACCAACTCTCTTTCTAAAAAACTAATAACTCTTTCCATCTCCGGCTCAATTTTTTTAATAATATCTTTGTATTCCATAGTTTTTTTATTATAGCTCAATTAGCAAAATTTCTAAAGCGAGGCGGGGGTTGAGATTGGTTGCAGAGATTAAATAGTTTGTGGATTGTATTTGTCTAATAATATCTTTAAGTTTAAATAAATAATACTGATTAAAGTCTTCTGTTCTTTGCCCAGTTAATCTATTAATGAATATCTTTCTGAAATATCTTAGCCAAGTATCTAAAATTTCTTTTAAACCCTTTGTTGAGATATTTTTAGCATACTGAAACCGAAATGCTAAATCAGATTTACTCATTTTAATCAAATCTGAAATCAGGTCTTTGTTATCTTCAATCTTAAAATCCTTTGCTGGAAAAAATCTAAGCTTCTGAACTCTGGAAATAATAGTTGATAAAAGCATTGCCGGATATTCAGTTATTAAAATTAAATATGTTTTATCTGTTGGTTCTTCAAGAAACTTTAAAAAGCAGTTTTGGGATTCTGGAGTCATCAAATGAGCTTTATTTATAACCGCAATTTTAAAATCAGACAGATACGGCTTAAAAGAAAGTCCTTGTATAAGGTTTCGTATTTGAACAATCTGGATTTCCTTTCCTTGAGGTTCAATTAAAATAAAATCGGGAGGACTTATTTTTCCAATTAGAAGCTTGGAAAATTCAATTGCTAATGCTTTTTTCCCTAATCCTTTCTGACCATAAAACAAAAGGGCGTGAGGAAGCCGCCCAAGTTCTGCTGATTTTTTTAAAAACTGCCATTGTTTCTGATGATCATTCATATTACCTTTTAGCCATTATGCTCTTTTTGTATGCCTCAAGATTTTCCAACACTTTTCCAGTTCCTTTAGCTACGCAAAGCAAGGGATCTTCAGCTAAAAAACAAGGAACTCCAGTAGCTCGAGAAATAAGTTCATCAATATTTCTAACTAATGCTCCTCCACCAGAAAGAATCATTCCTTTATCCATAATATCAGCTGAAAGTTCAGGAGGTGTTTCTCTTAAAACTGCCTTAACTGTTTGAACAATTTCATCAAGACGGTCAGAAATTGCGCTGCTCACCTCATTAGAACTAATCTTAATATTCTGGGGCAAACCAGAAACTAAATCCCGGCCTCGAATTTCCATTTCTTTTTCTTCTTTCTCTGATAAAGCCGTGCCAATTTTTATCTTTATCTCTTCAGCTGTCTGCTCACCAATAGCTAAATTATATTTCTTCTTTATATAATTAGAAATTCCCTGGTCCATCTTGTCTCCAGCTACTCTAAGCGAGTGAGAAGTTACTATTCCGCCAAGAGAAATCACAGCTACTTCTGAAGTCCCTCCGCCAATATCAACAATCATATGGCCTGAACAAGAATTAATAGGGATGCCGGCCCCGATTGCAGCCAAAATTGGTTCTTTTGCTACATAAACTCCTTTAGCTCCAGCTGCCATACCAGCCTCAATTACTGCTCTTTTCTCAGTAGAAGTAATGCCAGCTGGCACCCCAATTAAAAGTTCTGGTTTTAAAAACCTAAAGGTTTTAACTCCTCTTTTAATAAAGTATTTCAGCATTGCTTCAGTAACCCGATAATCAGCAATTACACCATCCCTTAATGGTCTATAAATCCTAATGGTATCAGGGGTCCGGCCAGTCATTTCTTTTGCTTCTTGGCCCACAGCCAAAATTTTGTTTTCAGCAAGAGTAACTGCTACTACTGAGGGTTCGGTTAAAACCACTCCTTTTTGGGGAGTAAAAACCACTGAATTACAGGTTCCTAAATCAATGCCAATTTTTTTGATAAACATAAATAATTAATATTAAGACCCAACTCTTCTCTTTATATCCGCTCCTAATCGCTGTAAACGCTGCTCAATTTTTTCATATCCCCTATCAATCTGATAAACATTATGAATAACAGTTGTTCCTTTGGCAATCAAGCCGGCAATAATCATTGCTGCTCCAGCCCTAATGTCTGAACTAAGCATCTCAATTCCCTGGAGTTGGCTTGGACCATAAACAATAGCTCTATGAGGATCACAAAATATAATGTCAGCTCCCATTTTATTTAGTTCATTAAGATACCTTAATCTTCCGTCAAATAAAGGGTCGTGTATCATTGTAGCGCCTTTTGTCTGGGTTGCTAATACACCTAATTCCGGCTGCAAATCAGAATGAATACCAGGATAAGGCAAACTCTGAATTTTATCAATTTTAAGATTTTTTGAAGGTAAAACTCTAATAGTTTTCGAATCTAAAATTTTAAGATTAGCCCCAAAATCCTTTAATCTTTTTAAAAATAAACTAAGAAATGATAATTCAGCGTTTTTAATCACTACTTTTCCTTTTGTTGCTAAGGTTGCGATAATAAAAGTGCCTGCTTCAATAGGATCATACATTATAAAATGTTTGAATCCTTTTAATCTCTTCTTTCCAATAATTTCTAATTCTCTGACTCCTGAGTGTTTAATTTCAACGCCCATTTTCTCAAGAACTTTAATTAAATCCTGAACCTGATAATCCTGATCAGCTATTTTAATAACAGTTTTCTTAGGATTAGTAGAGGCAAACAAAAGCATATTTTCTGTTGCTGTAACACTAATTTCTTTAAGAACAATTTCTAAAGGTTTATCTTGTTTTCTTTTTTCAAAACGATAAAATCTGCTCTCTGGATAAACTCTAACTCCTGCCTGCTCAAAAGCATCTAAATGCGTATCAATAGTCCTTGCTCCGATAACACACCCTCCGGGAGAAGGAATTTTTACTTTGTTAAAACGAGCCAATAATCCTCCTAAAACTAAAATAGACCCTCTAAAACACCCTACAAGATTAAAAGGAATTTTTAGAGGTCTAACTTTTGAAGAATTTATTTCAATCTTCCTTTTACCTGTCCAAGAAATTTCAGCTCCCATTTCTTCAAGGATTTTTATCATTTTGAAAACATCCTCAATCAAAGGGATGTTATCAATAACACAAGTTTCTTTAGTTAAAAGAGAAGCTGTTAATATAGGAAAAGCAGCATTTTTAGCTCCTCTTACTTCAACTTCTCCTGTCAAAGGATTCCCACCTTGAATGATAAACTTCTCTTCCATATTTTAATCTTAAAGCAAAACCCAAAATTTGGCAAGTGAGGTAAACTAAGGTAAAATTAAAGAACATCTATGACTTATAAAATACGAACTATTTTATTTTTATCTTTGTTAATTTTGTTTTTAATCATTGCCTTTCTAACTGTTTTTTACTCTATGGGCTGGCGTTTTAATTGGAAAACGAAAAAAATAACCCAGCCTGGAATTTTCTATTTCAAGGTTTGGCCTAAAAGTGTCCAAGTTTATCTTGACGGCAAATTAAAAGAAAAAACCGACTTTTTCTTTGGCTCAATACTTATTGAAAATCTCTTATCTAAAGAATATAAAGTAGAGATTAAAAAACAGGGATTTCATACCTGGGAAAAAACATTAGAAATAAAAAAAAGAGAAGCTACTGAAGCAAAAAATATTGTTTTAATACCGGAAAATCCAAACTTTGCAATAATAACAAACGAAGTAAATGATTTTTTCTTTTCTCCAAATGAAAAAAAGATAGTTTTGAAAAACCCTGGCTGGTCTTTAAAACTTTTTGAAATAGACAAAAATGTCAAAAGTCATCTCATTGATAAAAAAGACATATCAAAAGAAGAAGTAGAGTTGTTTGATATAAAATTTTCTCCAGATTCAAAAAAAATCTTGCTGGAAGTTGGTCTTAAAGAAAGAATAAATTATTATCTTTTAGATATAAACGAATCTCCCGCAGTTTTATCTTCCCTTGATTTTTTAGATTCACCTGAAAAACTTTATTTCATTCCTAAAAATTCTCAAAAGTTATTTGTGTTTAAAGAGAAAGAATTAAGCGAGGTAAATCTATCTACCAAAGAAATCTCATCCCCTATTTTAAAAAACATTATCACTTTTACAATCTCTTATAATAATGTTTATTATCTTGATACCTCGGGTTTTATTTTTAAAAACAATCTTTCTTTTAATCAAGAAGAAAGATTGAATATAATTCCTTTTTCCGTAGAAGAAGAAACAAAATACGAAATCACAGTTCTTAATTCTTATGTCTTTCTCCAAGAAAATAATATCTTATATATCTTTGATAGAAATAAGAAATCCTTTGAGAAATTCTTTGAATCAATTAAAGGTTTTAAATCCTCTCCTGATTTTCAGAAAATGGTCTATTTCAATGATTATGAAATTTGGATTTTATTCTTAGAAAAGAAATACGATCAGTCTCAAAAAGAAACTGGAGAAAAATTATTTATAACCCGCTTCTCAGAAAAAATTGATAATCTTTTCTGGTATACAGGTCATTATTTAATCTTTAATGTTGGGAATAAAATAAAAGTCGTTGAAATAGACGACCGAGATAAAATAAATATTGTTGACTTAGCTGAATTTAAAGAGCCTAAAATATTCTGGAGCAACAAAAAACTATATATTTTGTCTGAAAAAAATCTTTATGTTTCCGAAGAATTAACTCCTTGAATCTTTTCTTTAAAATCGTCCCAGTCCATTTCTTCAGAAGCTCCCATATTACAGACTGATTTATATTGACAATAACGGCACTGCCAATCGTTGGGATAACTAATTAGACGTTTAGGAATAATATTAGTGTCAATCTGTTTTCTTAAAAGCGTCATTTCGTCTATAAGCATTTTTACTTCTTCAGAATTATAATTAAATATATATTCTTTAAGCTGTAAATTATCTTTATTTACATATAATAATATCCCCTTAGATATTTTAAAATAATAAAGATAAAGCTGAAGCTGCTGAACATTTTCTGGCTTTGGCTCTTCCATAGATCTAAAAATCATGCTATTCATGCTCTTTATATCCAAAACATATAACTGATTGCCATCGCTGATAACAGCATCAGCTCTTCCAGAAACCAGTTCCTGGGGAGGAATTTCTACCTCAGATGCAACAACATGAACATCTCTAGTACTAGTTAAAGCACTCATAATAAGCTGGTGCATATGATTACCATGTTCAAATAATCTTAAAATATGCGGTTCTAATTCTTTTTCGGGAACATTTTTGAACTTAAAAAAAATATGGCGAGGACATTTTCCTGCCTGGCTAATATAAAAATGCTTCGGAGCTTTTTTATCCCTATCTTTCTCTTTATCTAAATAATATTTATCAATAATTTCTCTTAACATATTTTATCTCTTACTCCACTGTGGAGCGCGGCGGGCGCGCTTTAATCCGAATTTCTTTCTTTCCCGCATTCGCGGATCACGAGTTAAGTAACCAGCTCGCCTGAGCCGTTTGCGAAAATCAGGATTGAATTTTACAAGAGCTCTGGAAATTCCGTGCCTAACAGCTTCAGCTTGAGAATGAATTCCTCCTCCATTTACTTTGGCTGAAACCATAAACTTATCCAAAGCGTTCATTCTATCTAAAGCAACGTTTACAATTTGCTGAAGATTTAAATCAGGAAAATATTCTTTATACGGCTTCCCATTAATCATAATTGTTTTATCTCCCTGAGTAAAAAGTCGAATCCGAGCCACAGATGTTTTTCTTCTGCCAATTGCTTGATAATATTTAACAACTGTCTTTTTTGCAGTTTTCTTTTTAGCAATTGTTTTCTTTTTTGTTTTAGTTTTTTTCATTAATTGCGATACCAATATACTAATTAGCATACCAATGATACGAATATTAGTATAATTAGTATGCCATTCGTATATTAGTATCGCTTACTGAATCTTTAAACGTTTAATATGCTTAGCTCGTAATTTATTCTTAGGAAGCATGCCGAAAACTGCCTTTTTCAAAACTTCACCCGGGTCTTTTTTAAAAAGTTTTTTAAATGGAGTTTCTTTTAACCCTCCTAAATATCCTGTATGATGATAATAAATTTTCTTCTCAAATTTCTTGCCAGTGATTTTGATTTTTTTAATATTCTTAACAACCACAAAATCTCCTATGTCTTTATTAAGGGCAAAGTCAGCTTTATTCTTGCCGCGTAATAATATAGCAATCTCTGCTGCTAATCTGCCTAATATTTTGTTTGCGGCATCAATTGTATGAGTTTTGCGTTCCATATTACTTCATTAATTCAATTATAGCCATTTTCGCTCCATCACTCTTCCTAGGTCCTAATTTAATAATCCTTGTATATCCTCCCTTTCTGTCTTTATAATTTAGCGCAATTTCATCAACTAGTTTTTTAACTAAATCTTTTGAAAAATACTTTGCTAAAATTCTTCTAGAACTTAAATCTCCTTTCTTTGCTCTAGTTATACACTTCTCAACAAATCTAGAAACCTCTTTAGCTTTTGCCTCAGTGGTTTTTATCTTCTTATGTAAAAAAATGGCGCTTGCTAAAGATTTCAACAGAGCTTTCCGCTGATTTCTCTTTCTTGATAATTTTCTACCTTGTTTAAGTTTTCGCATGTTGCTTCAATTTTTTCTTTGATTCTTTTTTTGCTGAAGCTTTTTTACTTACCGAAGTTCTAACAGAAACGGGCTTAGAAGGTTCAGCAAACAAAGAAAAGTGCTTTACTAAAATATCAGAAGCCTGAAAGAATGCCTCTTCAGGAGTAATCGTTCCATCAGTTTTAATGTCTATATATAATCTGTCAAAATCAGTTCTCTCTCCTACCCGCATATTTTCCACTCTATAACTCACTCTTTTTACAGGAGTGAAAATAGCATCAATGGGAATTACTCCAATTTCTAATTTCTTTTGCTTTTTCCTCCGCTCAATTGATTCATATCCAATACCTTTTTCAATTTGGATCTCTATATCTAATTCTGCTTTTTTATTAGTTAAAGTGGCGACATAAGAAGACTTGTTTATTAATTCAACTTGGCTAGAAAATTTAAAATCAGAACCTTTCACTTTTTTCTCGCCTTTAATCTTTAAGTTTGCTTTTTGAGGCTCATCAGCATACATTTTAAATCTCAAGTTCTTTAGATTCATGGCAATAGTAATCACATCTTCTAAAACGCCTGATATTGTTGAGAATTCATGCTGAACTCCTTTAATTTTCATTTGGGTAATAGCTGCTCCTGACAAAGAAGAAAGCAAAACTCTTCTGAGAGAATTGCCAATAGTTACTCCATATCCAGGATAAAGAGCTTCAATTTCAAAACAAGCGGAGTGTTCTTTTTTAGTAATAATTTTAGGTGATTTGGGTAATAAAATCATAATAATGCGATACCAATCTACAAATAACATACCAATTATACTAATATTCGTATCATTCGTATGAAGATTAGTATTATTGGTATCGCTCTTTAACGTGAATAAAACTCGAAAATAGTGGAAATTTCAGCTGGCGGAGCCGCTTCTTCTAAATTCGGCTGACCAACAATTTCTCCTTCTAATTTTTCAATATTAATCTTAATCCAGGAAGGAACTTGGTGTTTCTTTAAAATTGTAGGAAGATCTTGAAATATAGCCTTGTTGCGAGAACCGGCGCGCAAACTAATTTTATCTCCTTTCTTAACTTGATAAGATGGAATATTAACCTTTTTTTCATTAACCAAAAAATGACCGTGATTGACAATTTGCCTAGCTTGAACCCTAGAAGGAGTAAATCCCATTCGAAAAACCACATTATCTAAACGGTTTTCTAATTTCTTTATCAGCAAAGCTCCGGCATCTTCTACTTTTCCCCGCTTTTCAAGAACTTCTTTTACATATTTTCTAAATTGCCTCTCTTTTAAATTATACCAATTTTTAAGTTTTTGCTTCTCGCTTAATTCTTTCCCATACTCAGAACGCTGCCTAGTTCTCTTTTTGCCTTTTTCTCCAGGAGGATAAGGTTTTGTTATTATTGGACATTTCTGCGATAAACAACGCTCACCCTTTAAAAAGAGCTTTACTCCTAATCTCCGACAAATTTTACATTTCTTATCTTTCATATATTGTTTCTTAGTATAAATGAAAATGACTACCGTCAACGAAATAACTCCCAACTCTCATAGACCCATTCGGGCAAGTCCTTCATTTCAATTGGAGGACTTTTTTCTGTCTTATAATTTCGCTAAAACGAAATTTTTGATTTTTAAGGCTTTTTCAAAAGCTTCCTTTGCCTGTCTAAAACTAAATTGAGGATAATCGCCGGGATAACGAGCGGTAATATAGAAAGCGCTAAGAAACTCAGCTTCTTCTTTAATTTCTTGAAAGTCCGATTCAATTGCTTCGCATAATCTCACTAACCTATCTAATTGATGAACCTTAGGAAATCGTTTGCCTCTGTAAACCAAATAACCTTTTAGATACTTTTCAGCCATTTGCTGACTTAAAAAACAAGCTGTGCTTGGCGCGCCCTGGCTATTTCGAAGGATAACTTCAACTGAAAGTTCGTCTTCCCGAGCTCTTGCAAACCATTCTCCAGATAGTTTTTTTCTCTTGTTGTTTTGATTATTGCTTTGATTTCTCATATATGGATGTACCTTTTTTAATGATATCTTCAAAAAAGAAATCGCCCAAATTCAGCCTTGTCTTTATTTCTCTTGGCGTCCGAACTAAAATATCAGCTGCTATTTCTCCATTAATAATTCTTCTAACTTTTTGCTGTTCTAAAAGAAAACTTTTTTTATCTTTCTTAACAATTAATAAATCAAAATCGCTATCTTGAGTTGGATTACCCCAAACCCAAGACCCGAAAAGGATAATCTTTTCTGGTGAATATTCTTCAACAATCTTTTTAATAATATTTTTTAATTTTCTCAATTCTTTTTGTTTGTCCATAATAAAATTATAACAAAAAACTAAATTAAATTACACTCTTCTAACCTTTCGCGGTCTACAACCATTATGCGGCACTGGCGTAACATCAGTAATAGAAACAATCTCTAAGCCGCGAGCGGCTAAAGATCTAATAGCTGAATCCCGACCAGAACCAATTCCTTTTACTAAAACCGCTACTTTCTCAATTCCTAATCTTTTAGCTGCAAGAGATATTGCTTCTGCAACTTTTGAAGCAGCAAAAGGGGTAGCTTTTTTTGTTCCCTTAAAACCAATTGAGCCGGCACTAGCCCATGTTAAAACATTCCCCTGAATATCAGTTAAAGTGATTAAAGTGTTGTTATAAGAAGAAGAGATGCAAAGCTTGCCCTCTTTTGTTTTTGAAGGTTTTTCAGTTTTGGCCTCTTTTTTCATCCCTGTTTCTACTCTTTCTGTTTCTTTTAACAACTCTTCTTCAGTTTTTGTAATAATTCTTTTTTTACCCATATAATTACTACTTTGCGTCTGGCGCTGCTTTTTTTCCAGACCCCACTGTTTTTCTCACATTCCCGCGAATACTTCTGGTATTAGTTCGTGTTCTTTGACCTCTAACTGGCAGTCCTTTAATATGACGAATTCCACGCCAGGAACCAACATCACGCAATCTTTTAATATTCATCATCACTTCTCTCCTAAGTCCTCCCTCAATTTTATATTTCTTTTCAATTATGTCTTTAAGCTTATTTATTTCTTCTGTTTTTAATTCAGAAGATAGACAATCAAACTTAATTCCTGCTTCAGTTAAAATTTTTCTACTCAAAGAACGACCTATGCCATAAATATAGGTCAAAGCAATCTCTATTTGTTTTTTTTCCGGGATATTAACCCCGACAATTCTGGGCATAATTCTATCCTTGACGTTGTTTGTGTTTAGGATTTTTTTTACAAATCACATAAACTCGTTCTTTCCTTCGAACGATTTTGCAATGTCTGCAAATTTTTTTGACTGATGCTCTAACTTTCATAAATAATTACTTCCCCCTATATACAATTCTTCCTCGAGTATCACCCTGGGCGCTCATTTCTATTGTCACCCTATCTCCTGGTAAAATCTTAATCCGATAAATCCTCAGCTTTCCAGCAAGATGAGCAATTATTTCTCTTCCATCATCTAATTTTACTTTAAAATCAAGACTAGGTAATGACTCTAAAACAGTACCAGTTGTTCGATAAATATTTTTTTTATTCTTCGCCATTTAAATAATTATTTACCCTAACAAAATTTATTTAATCAGTCAAGCATTAACTTTACTTCAACTTCTTTCATGTCTTCGGGAATTTTATTCTTTAAGAACGGCCAAGACTTCAACTCAACTTTAGTCACCCCGGGCAGATTTTCTAAAAATATCCTGGCTTCTTTAAAAGACTTTCCTAAAAGAGCTTTTTTAAGTTTGTCTAAATCAATATCTGAATAAACTTTAGCTTTAATCTCTAAACTTAAAATAATTTTACCCCCACTACCAAATTTTTGGTGTGGGGGCAAGCCCTCTTCATCAATCTTTTGTTCTAAAAGAAAATGATTGATTTCTAAACTCTCTTCTTGAAGTATTGCGCCTTCTGACATGTTTAAATTAATACAATTTTTAGCAAAATTTTCTAGGTCTGATCTTTTAAACCCTACTCCTTCTGATTTAATTTTAACTTGAAACACAAATGATTCAGCCTCAGTTCCTGACTCCAAAGAGCTATTAACTTCTATAATCTCTTGAGAAATTGTTTCATCTAACAAAACGAAATCTTTGGAAACAGTTGTTTTAAAAAATTCCCTGTTTTGTTTTTTCAATTCTTCAGTTAAAGTAATTTCTGCTCTATCTAAGTCCTCCTGACTAATCTGCGAAACCTCGCCTATAAAACCATTGCTCATATCTGAAAATGACCTTCCATAAATAGTGGTATATAAAGAAGAACCAGCTAAGGCCGGAAGAGCAAAAGTAGAAGGACCAATATTGTAATCTTCTCCTGGTTCAGCTGCCTGAACTTCAACATCAATCTCACCAGGAACAAGTTTTCCTTTTTCATATCTTGCCCCCGGAATTGTTATTTTTTTAAGAGACCAGAATAATTTCCCGTCAGCAGAAACAAACCGAGAAGGCACTAAAGTTCTGGAAGAAGTAGAATAAGCATTATAGACTCGGATAACTCCTCTGGCTTTTTCCTCCTTCAAAATCTTGCCTGAAGCAAAAAATTCTTGAGAAACGGATTTTTCATTGCTAAAAACTTTGCCCGGAACAATTCTTTCGTCAAAATCAGGTATTTCTATATTTAAGTCTATAACAAGATTTTCTTCTAAAATTAAAATCTCTGTTTCCGGCCAAATTTCAACTTCTACTTTAGAAAAAAAGAAAAGACCTGAGATTATTACTAAGATTAAAAGAACAAAACAAAAAACCAAACTCTTCAAAAAAAACCTTTTTTTCTTTATTTTCTTCAAAGGAACCGAGTTCCTTTTATCAAGGAACTCGGTTCCTTGATCTTGTTTTTGTTTGGGAGGAATAATATCAAAAAATTTCTTTGGCATTATATTTTATTTTACCAAATAGCAAATATTTTTACAAAAGATTGACAACCACAACTTAATTTGCTATTCCAAAATAGCTCGGAGTCGGCGGATGCCGGCGCCTGAAGATTCTTCTTTAATAATTTTGAATCTACCGAGTTCAGAGGTGCGCTTAACATGAGGACCAGCACAGATTTCTTTTGAAAACTCGCCAATAGAATAAACAGATACTTTTTCAGGATACTTCTCTTTGAAAAACGCCAAAGCTCCTGATTTTATTGCATCTTTATAATTCATTTCTTCTTTTTTAACTTCTAAATCCTGTTTAATCTTCTGATTAACAATCTCCTCAACCTTATTAATCTCCTGTTTAGTCATTTTAGCTGAATGAGAAAAATCAAAACGTAATCTTTGCGAAGTAATATCAGAGCCCATCTGCTTAACGTAATCCCCTAAAACCTCTCTTAACGCTTGATGCATTAAATGAGTAGCTGTATGAAGCTTTGCTTCTTCCAAACCTGCGTCCCTGCCCACTCCTCCGAATTTCTTTTCTGCTCCAGCCCGTGAAATCTCCTGATGTTTTTTTATTGCTTTTTCAAAACCTCTTTTATCTATTTTAAGGCCTTTTTCTTTTACCAATTCTTCAGTAAGTTCCAAAGGAAACCCATAACTCTGATAAAGATTAAACGCTTCTTCGCCTCTTATATTTTTATTTTTACTAATTAATTTATCAAATTCTTTTAATCCTTGCTCTAAGGTTTTTGCAAACTTTTCTTGTTCTTTTTGAATTATAGTTAAAATATCTCTTTCTTTAGATTTTACTTCAGGATAAACCTCTTTATAAATCTCAATAACTTTTTGAGCTAAAGGAATTAAGAAATTCTTTGGCATTTTTAGAATTTTACCATAGCGAATTGCTCTTCTTAAGATTCTTCTTAAAACATATCCTTGCTCAACGTTGGAAGGAATAATCCCTTCAGAAGCTAAAAAAACTGATCCCTTAATATGGTCAGCAATAATTCTCTCAGCTTGACTTTCAGACGCAAGAGAAAATAAATCAGTTTCAAAAACTGATGGTTTCTTTTGAATAACCATAGCTAGTCTTTCCAATCCTATACCAGTATCTACTCCTTTTTGTTTTAAAGGGGTCAATTTTTTATCTCTGTCTTGATAAAATTCATTAAAAACTAAATTCCATAATTCAATAAATCTTCCACATTTACAATTTGGCAAACACTTTTTATTCAAAGAACATGGCTTTTTAGATAACTCATAATGAATTTCACTAGTTGGCCCGCAAGGCCCTTCCTCTCCGGTTGGTCCCCAGAAATTATCTTCACGAGAAAATCCATGAATTTTTTCTTTAGGAAATCCCAATTCTTTCCACATCTCTATTGATTCTTTGTCTTTAGGAACTTCTTTATCTCCTTCAAACACTGTAATCCAAAACTTTTCTTTTTTTAATCCGCAATCGTTGGTTAAAAATTCAAGAGCCCATTCAATGGACTCTTTTTTAAAATAATCTCCAAAGCTAAAATTTCCCAACATCTCCAGAAAAGTCAAATGAGTTGTATCCCCTACTTCTTCAATATCTGAGGTTCTAAAACATTTCTGACAAGATGTAACTCTATTTCCATAGGGAGATGATTTTCCCAAGAAACATTCTTTAAACTGCTGCATACCGGCTGTAGTAAACAAAACACTGGGATCAGCGGGCAATAGAGAAGATGAGGGTACGATTTTGTGCCCTTTTTTCTCAAAAAATCTCAAAAACTTATTCCTAATCTCTTTTGAAGTCATATTATGAATATCGGTCTGCTACAACAGAGGCAATATATGCTTCTGGTTTTATTTTAGGTTCAAAGCCGTTTCCGCGGATCAATCCGGTTAATTCCTTTACCATATCTTTTGTCTGTCCTTTTTCGCCGATATCAGCATGAATATATCTAAATTGATATTGAAGAGTTCCATCATCTGCTTGTTGAATCTCTTTTTGAAAGTCTTCTCTTAACAATAAAGCTAATTCGCAGGATAATAAAACTTCCTGTAAAATCCTGTTTTTCCAATAAATAAACTTTTTATTAAAAGCGCGGGGATATTTTATCTTTTTAAGGAAAAATCTCCCTCCTTCGCCCTTTCTCAAAATCGCCACAACAACTGGAAAATGCGGTTCTTCTCCTGAAGAGGAATCACAACCAACAATAATATCATAGAATTTCTCTGGTTTTTCCTTAATATATCCTATTATTTCTTCAATTACTTGTTTGGCTAATAAATTTCCCTTGGTTGGATTAAAAAAATGACCGTTCAAATCTATGTTACTCATAATGAAATCATTTTAACAGATTTTTTTGATTAAGTCAACAAACTCTTGAGCACTTAAAGAAGCTCCTCCGACAAGAAGACCATCAAATTCAACTTGCTTTAAATATCCTTCTGCATTATTAGCTTTAACGCTTCCTCCATAAAGAATTCTAATCTTCTTGGAAACAGCTAAATTATATAATTTGGAAATAATCCTTTTAATTAAAAGATTCATTTCTTTAGCTTCTTCAATATCGCAGGGATTGCCAGTTCCAATAGCCCAAATTGGCTCATAAGCAATAACAAGATTGGAAACGTTAGAAATTCCTTCAAAACCTTCAGTAAGTTCTTGTTTCAAAACTTCTTCTGTTTTTTCTTGTTCTCTTTCCTGTTCTGTTTCTCCAATGCACATTATAGGGATTAATCCTTCTTCTAAAACAGATTTAAGTTTTTTATTTACGTTCTGATTCGTTTCATTAAAAATCTTTCTTCTTTCTGAGTGGCCTATAATAACATACTTACATCCCATCTCTTTAAGCATTGCTACTGAAACCTCTCCAGTATATGCTCCTTTTTCTTCCCAATAACAATCCTGCGCTCCAAGAGTTAATCCTTTTAATAAAGGTAAATAAATAAACGGCGGACAAATCACTGTTTCTGTATTTTTAATATTTTTAACGCATTCGAAAACAGAATTAAAAAGCTCTTCAGCCTCTTTCATGGTTACAGGATTCATCTTCCAATTTGCAACAATTAATGGTTTCATAATTTATTATATTATTGTTTTCTCAAATATTCTGCTGCCTTTTCCGGCTCAATCGTTGAAATTTCTATGCCTGTGCCAAGTTCAAATCCAGCTGGAATGGCGGTTTTGGGCAGAATTGTCCAATGCCAGTGGTAATAATCATGATTTTTGCCATCACAAGGAGCAGTGTGTAGATAAAAATTGTAGGCGGGGTCGCGCAGGCCCTTGTAAATTTTGTTTAAAGATTCCGAAAAAGCCTCTGCTAAATCCCGTTTTTCTTTCTCTTTTATTCTTTCAAAATAAGCAAGATGTTTTTTGGGAGAAACTATCACCTCAAAAGCTGTTCTTGAAGCAAAAGGACAAACAACTCGAAAACTCCTGTTTTCAAAAACAATCCTTTTTTTTATTCTTTTTTCCCATTTATTCATTTGACAGTAAATGCATTTTTTGTGTTTCCTATAATAACTTTGAGCGCGCGAAAGCGCCTGTTGGAGATCAATATCAATAAGAGGAGTAGTTATAATCTGAGAGTGAGGATGAGCAATTGAAGCTCCGGCTTCTTGGCCATGATTATGAAAAATAGATATATGATTTACAAACTTTTTTGGCATTAAACTCAGATATCTTTCCTGATAAACATCAAACACTTCTTTAACCTGTTCTACTGAAAATTGAGCTATTTGTTTTTTATGGTCTCGAGTAATCACTATTTCATGAAAACCGACAGCATTCATTTTCTTGTGCAATTCTCCTTCGGTTCTTTCGTTTAGTTTAGAATATGGAAGAAAAGCTGGAAATTTATTAGGGACAACAATAACTGACTGATTTTTAATGATTTTGCAAAAAGGACAAGTTCTTTCTTGCCCGCCAAAGCTTTGGCGAAGGCGGGTTTCTTTCTTAAAGGATTCAGGCCTCCTGGCCCTACCCGTCGCTATTACCACCCAATCAGCACCAACTAAATCCATTCTCAGTTCTGAAGGAAATTTTACCCCGTTAAATTGCTTTGCACCCGCTTTGCGGGATTTAACTGGGTGAAGTTTTTTAGTTTTCTTAGCCATTGCTTTATTTTACCATTTTACCACAAAATTTCCAAAAATAAAAAAGCCCTATTTGGAATTTTTTCCATTTGGAATTTTTTTCATTTCAATATCATCTGTTTCAATATTTATCTTAATCTGTATCTGCATCTGCATCTGCATGCCAAAAAACTGACGATCGTCAGTTTTTTGGCACCCTATATTCTACTTACTAATTTCGCTAAATTATTTTAAATTAAATATCTTTTTTAAATGAAGTTCATTATCAACTGATTCTAAAATGCCAAAACGAACATATTTTCTTAAACCAAAAAATTCCACAATAAAATCAATTTCATCTTTACATTCATAAGGAAAAATCCAAACACTTTTTTGAAGCTCGTAAAAACCGAGCTCTCTTATTTTCTCCCGCAATGCCGCTCTTCCTTTTCTAATCTTTTCAGGAATATCAAAAACTACTAATCTCCATTTTCCGTCCCACTCCCCGCCCTCAATTTTCATTCTCTCAAAATGATAAGTTAAAGCCTTCATTTTTCCTTTGTCCGTCAAAATCATAGTATAAGAACCATCTGAATTTTCTTTCCTTTTAATTATTTTAGATCTATAAAGATTTCTAATTTCTTTTCTTAATTTCTCTTTATCAATTTCTTTCCAACCTCGGGAAAACTCTTTTAAAACTTTCCATTGACGATTTGGAGTAATTGCATATCCAAAAGCCATTCCACCTAATAAAAGTAATAATACTTTTTGTTTTATAGAAGATTGTTTTACAGAAGCCATTAATTTATTTTAACATAAAAATAAACTGTATGCCAAAAAACTGACGATCGTCAGTTTTTTGGCATACTGGTAACTATACTATATTGATAATTTTAGTATTGATAATTTTAGTTTAAATAAAAAAGTCCGTTCGCTGAACGGACTTTAGCACAAGTTTATAACTTGAGCTTTTAATGAACGTTTTGCTCTGATTGAATAAACTTTCTGCCAAATAAAACAAATATCCATGCCTTGATACGAATTTTGGTAGACGGAGGGAAAGTACTGAGCGCTTCATCACGGGATCGTCCGCATCTTGTGCAAAAACCTTCATGTGGCCATAAAGAATTCCAGCATCAATTACAATATTCGCACTCTCTTTTTTCCACATGCTGAACAAAATCTATGTATTATAATCGCTTCTTTACATTTTGGACATATATACGACGCCGTCTCTTTTCTCCTTTTATTTCGAAAAGTTAAACTTTCTGTATTTACTTTTTTAAGAACGGTTTTTATATTTGTATGATAACAAATTATCTTAATTCTGTCAAAATATCACAGCCGGTTTGGGTGACGGCCAGGGTGTGCTCAAAATGAGCGCAAAGAGAATTATCTCTTGTTTGAAAGCCATAGCCGTCCTTGGCTTTTTTTAAATGCCAATCTTTTATTGCCACCATTGGCTCAATGCAAAAAACCATCCCTTCGGCAAGCTCAGAACCTGTCCTTCTTTTTCCGTAATTTTGCACCTGCGGCTCTTCATGAAGTTCTTTTCCAATTCCATGACCGCAAAGATCCTTTATAACATTAAATCCCTGGTCTTCAACATATCTCTGAATAGTATTGCCTATGTCGCCAAATGTCTTGCCCGGCCTAACCTTTTTTATTCCCCTTTTTAATGCCTTTTTTGTTACTCTGATTATTCTTAATGCGTCTGGAGAAACTTTTCCAACTGGAACAGTATTTGCCATATCAGTATGGAATCCTTTGAAAAGAATACCCAAATCAAGAGAAATTATATCACCTTGTTGTAATTTTCTGTTAGAAGGGATGCAATGGACAAGTTCCTCGTTTACTGAAGCGCAAAGAACATCTGGAAAACCCTGATAGTTTTTAAAAGACGGCTTTGCTCCATATTTTAAAACAAGGTCGCTGGCGACCCTGTCTAAATAGTTAGTGGTAATACCCGGCTCAACCTTAGTTTCCAACTCTGCCATAATCTCTGCCAAAATCTTCCCACCCTCTCTCATTATCTTAATCTCTTTTTCTGTTTTTATTGAAATCATCTAATTGCTTTTAGAATATCTTTAAACACGTCTTCAATCGGCTGTTCGCCATTTATTTTAATTAATCGTCCTGTTTTGCGATAATAATTAATTATTGGCTGAACTTCTGTTTTAAACCATTTTAACCTATTTTTCACTGCTTTAATTGTATCATCGCTTCTTTCAATCAATTGACCGTTACAATTTGGACACTTTTTAATTTTTCTAAACTGGCCGACAAAAGGAATAATCTTTTTACATTTTTTGCAAATCCTTCGTTTAGTTAATCGCCAAATTGCTTCTTTGTTAGAAATATGAATTAACAGAATTTTTACATTTTTATCCCATTCGTAGAACTCTAAAGCTTCGTCTATCAAATAGGCCTCCATAATCTTCCTAGGATTGCCATCCATAATAAATCCTTTTAATTTCTTTTTATTTTTTAACTCTTCTGTTTTATCAAGCCAGAGCTTAAAAATTGTTGGGGTAGATATTAATTTTCCCTTAACCAATATCTTAGCGATTTTCTTACCAGTAAAATCTCTCTTCTTTACTCTATCTCTTAATAAATCGCCGCTGCCAATATAGTCCAAGCCGAACTTCTTTTGTAAAAGCTTGGCTTGAGTTCCTTTCCCAGAACCAGATTTGCCCAGAAAAATAATTATTTGATTTTTCATAATTTTAAAATGTATCGTATTCGCGCATTTGGAGTTGGGCATTGATTTGCTTCATTGTTTCTAAAACAACTGATACTACAATTAACAAAGCTGTTCCTCCAATAAAGAACTGGAAAACATTTTCTACTCTGGTAATTCCTCCAACAATAGACGGCATTACAGCAATCGTACCCAAAAACAAAGCTCCAATCAGCAAAACACGATTTAATATATAATGAATAAATTTGGCAGTTGATTCTCCCGGCCTAATTCCCGGAACAAATCCGCCCATTTTCTGAAGATTAACAGAAATTGCTTTCGGATCAAAAGTAACAGCAGTATAAAAGAAAGTAAAGAGAACAACTAAAAGAAAGTACAAAGTTCCACGAACCCATGGGTTTCCTAAGAAAACAGCTACGCTGGCAGCGATATTGCCTACTATTCCCGCTGTTCCTCCCAAAAAATTAGCAATCATCTCGGGAAAAAGCAAAATTGACATAGCAAAAATTATAGGAATTACTCCAGCTGGATTAAGATTCATTGGCAGATAAGTGGAAACTCCTCCGTACATTTTAGTTCCTCTAACTCTTTTAGCATAAGAAACCGGGATATTACGCCTTGCTTCGGTAATTAAAACAACTCCAATAATAATAAACAAAGACATAGCAAAAAATAGCAAATAGTTAGGGATTTTAGCCGGGTCAATGCTAATATCTTGATAAGCCTGGAAAATGCTCATTGGAAAACTAGCAATAATTCCAGCAAAAATTAAAAGGGAAACTCCGTTGCCAATCCCTTTCTCTGTAATTAATTCTCCTAACCACATTAAAAACAGAGTTCCGGCAGTAATAGTTAAAAGAGCGGTTAATGTGCCGGATAAGCCAAGGGGAGGAGAAATTACTGGATTTGGAGGCCGCTGCAGCCAACTCAGCATTGCATATCCCTGAACAAAAGCTAAAGGAATAGTAAGCAATCTTCCATATTGATTAAACTTTCTACGACCAGCCTCGCCTTCTTCTTTATACATCTTCTCTAACTGAGGAAAAATCATTGTTAAAAGCTGAAGAATAATAACTGAAGTGATGTATGGACCTATGCCCAGCATAATAATAGAAAACCTGCTCAAAGCTCCGCCAGTAAGAACGCTTACAAATCCCATCATCTTAAACCTGGCAAAGAACTTCTCTAAATTCTCAGCATTAATTCCCGGCATAGGAATACATGCCATTAATCTGAAAATAGCGAAAATCAGCAAGATAAATAGTATTTTCTTGCGGAGATCGCGTATTTTAAATATTTGGATAATTTTTTGATACCACATACTCTATTTTAAATGATTTTACTCTTTGATTTCTCAATTTTCTCTTTTGCGCTTTTTGATAATTCACAATTCTCAATAGTCAATTTCTTCGTTAAAATGCCTTTTCCAAGAATTTTCACTTTAGGCGCCTTTCCTTTTATTCTACGGATTAATTTCCTTTCAAGCAATGCCTTAGAATTCACGACCTCAGATTCTTTGAACTTCTTATCTAAGTCCCCAATATTAACAATTGCCAGATTCTTGTCTCGCCCTTTAGATTTATAACCTCTTAATTTCGGGTACTTTTTAATCAATTCTCGAATAACCGGAGCAAACTTTCTGCCAGCCCTAGATCTCTGGCCTTTAATTCCTTTGCCAGAATAAGTTCCTCTCTTGCCGCCGCGTCCTATCCGCTTTTTCTTCTTTAATTTATGTTTTGGTTTTAGTTGATGTGCTTGCATGTTTTAATTCTTTCAACGCTTTAATTGTAGCTTTAGCATTATTAATTTTGTTTCCTGTTCTACCAATAATCTTTGAAGAAATATTTTTAATTCCAGCTAAAGCGCAGATAATCCGAATCGTTCCCCCTGCTACCAATCCCCTCCCTTTTCTTTGAGGTTTTAACATAATCCTAGCTGCTCCAAATTTTGCTTCTACCGGGTGAGGAATTGTCTCTTCTACGGTTAGAACTGTAATTAAGTTTTTCTTAGCTACTCTGGTTGCTTTTTCTACTGCTTGAGCAACATCTTTTCCTTTTGCTATGCCAAAGCCAACTCTTCCTTTCTTGTCTCCAATCACCATTGCTGCCCGAAACCGAAGACGCCGACCCCCAGCTGTTACCCTGGTAACGCGCGCCAAATCTAAGAGTTTTGATTCAAACTCTTCCTTTTTCCTTTCAAACACTCTTCTTTTAAATTGTCTTTTTTGAATAACCATAATTTAAAATTTTAATCCAGCTTCTCGCGCCCCATCTGCCAAGGACTTAACTTTTCCATGATACTTATATCCTCCTCTATCAAAAACAACTTTATTTATCTTCTTCTCAATTGATTTCTTGGCAATTAATTTACCTATTTCATTAGCAGAAGCAAGCTTTCCATTAACAGATGTTAATGTCTTGCCTTTTTCATCGTCAATTATTTGCGCGTAAATATATTTAGAAGATCTAAAAACGCAAAGTCGGGGAACCTTAGCTGTCCCTTTTATCTTTGCTCTCACTCTCTTATGCCGTCTTTTTCTTTTTATTTGTTTCTCTAACATAATATTATGCTCCTGTGCCTTCGGTGGTTGCTACTTTTTTCCCTGCTTTTCTCCGAACCTCCTCGCCTAAATATCTTATCCCTTTGCCTTTATATGGCTCTGGAGGACGAACCTTTCTTATCTTGGCGGCAATTTGACCAACAAGCTCTTTATCAATTCCGGAAACAGTAATAATGCTTTTTTCCACTAAAAACTTTATGCCTTCAACTTTATCTATTTTAACTGGATGAGAAAATCCAACTAAAAGAACCAAATTTTCTCCTTCTAAATTCGCTTTATAACCAACACCATGTATTTCTAATTTCTTTTCATAACCGTCTGTAACCCCTTTTACCATATTAAAAATAAGGGTTCTAAATAATCCCCAAAAAGCCCTGGTTCTTTTAGTCTCTTTTTGAGGACTAACAAAAATCTTGTCATTTTTTATCTCAATCTTAATTTCAGACCGAACATCTTTTTGAAGCTCACCTTTTGGACCCTTAACAGAAATTTTATTTCCATCTATTTTTATTTCAACGTTATCCGGTATTTCAATTGGTTTTTTACCTATACGTGACATATTACCAAATTTCACAAATTATCTCTCCGCCTATTTTTTTCCTCTTTGCCTCTTTATTCGTCATCAATCCTTTTGGCGTAGAAACTATTAATATTCCATAACCTCCCCGGACTGGTTTAATTTCTTTAACACTAGTATAAATTCTTTGTCCTGGCTTTGAAATTCTTCTCAAACCAGAAATTACAGCAGGATATTTCAAAGTAATCTCAATGATTTTTCTTGGCTTTCTTCCTTTTTTCTCTATTTTCCCAACAAGTTTTTGTTTTTCCAAAATTTTAGCAATCTCATATTTTAAATCAGAAAAAGGAATAACCACTGTTGCCTTAACAACAGCTTGAGCATTTCTTATTCTGTTTAACATATCTGCAATTGGATCAGTCATAAAATTACCAACTACTTTTTTTTATTCCTGGGATTTCGCCTTTATTCGCTAATTCTCTAAAACATATACGACACAGTCCAAATTTTCTCATATACGCTCTTCTTCTTCCACATCTAAAACAACGACGAATTATTCTTGAGCTAAACTTAGGTTTTTTCTTTGATTTTACAATTTGTGATTTCTTAGCCATGTTTTATTGGAAACCCAATTAATCTTAACAATTCTACGCTTTCTTCTTTGTTCTTTGTCGTGGTAACCACGGTTATTTCAAACCCAAAAATATTTTTAGCTTTTTCTGAAGAAACTTCAGGAAAAACAATATGTTCTTTAATAGCAATTGTAAGATTTCCTTCTTTATCAAAACATTTCAAATCAATCCCGCGGAAATCCCGAAAACGAGGAAGAGCGACATGAATTACTCTTTCTAAAAAATCATACATTTTTCTGCCCCGCAAAGTAACTTTAGCGCCGATTGTCATTCCTTCTCTTATTTTAAATCCTGAAATTGATTTTTTTGCTTTTGTTGAAATTGGTTTTTGAGCGCAAATTGAAGTTAAATCATCAAAAATAAGTTTGGAGGTCTTTTTCTGTTCTTCTGATGTTTTATTAACAATCATTCTGCCAAATCCAGTATTTACTACAACTTTTTTAACCTTAGGAACAGCCATAACATTTTTATAGCCAAACTTCTTCATCATAGCAGGTATTACTTCTTTTGTATATTTTTCTTTTAATTTAAACATAATAATCTTTATACTTCCTGTCCGCACTTCTTGCATATTCTATACTTCTTTTTTCCTTTTAATTTATATCCCGTTCTTACTGCTTTCCCGCATTTGGAACAAATAACTTTAACATCTGAAACATTAAGAGGAGCTGGCGTCTCTACAATTTGACCTTTCTCGCCAGACTTTTTTGGTTTCATATGTTTTTTTCTCAAATTAATCCCCTCAATAACAATTCTGCCCTGCTTAGGGAAAACTTCTATAACCTTGCCTTTTCGCCCTTTATCCTTGCCAGAAATTATAAGAACCTGATCATTTTTACGTATTTTCATACAATATCTGACGCTAAATTGATTATTTTATCAAATCCTTTTTCTCTTAATTCCCGAGCCACCGGACCAAAAATCCTTCCTCCTTTTGGATTCTTTGCCGCATCCAAAATTACTGCTGCATTATCATCAAATCTGATATATGAACCGTCCTGTCGTCTAAGAGCTTTTCTCTGCCTAACAATAACTGCCTTTACTACATCATGTTTCTTTACCGGCCTTCTTGGCTCAGCAACCTTAACTGCTGCTACGATAATATCGCCAATTTGAGCATATCTTCGGCGCGTACCACCCAAAACCCGGATGCATTGAATTATCTTTGCTCCGCTATTGTCTGCGACATTTAACATTGACTGCGTCTGTATCATGATACTACTCTCCACTTTTTATCTTTACTTATCGGGCTACATTCTTCAATAGTAACTTCATCTCCAACATTATACTCTCCTTTATCGTAATGCGCTTTATACTTCTTATGAATCTTATACCTTCTCTTATATTTAGGATGTTCTTTCACTCTTTCTACTTCAACAACCACTGTTTTCTGCATTTTATTTGATACAATTGCGCCTTTTAATCTTTTTTTGGGCATAATGTTGTAAGGATACGGGCAATATCCTTTTTAATTTGTCTAATTTCTCTTACATTTTTTACTTTTCCAGATGCTAAATCAAAACGAAGCTGTCTTAATTTGTCTTGATTATTCTGCAAAAGTTTTTGCAATTCTTTCTTTGGTTTTTGTTTTAATTCTTTCGCTTTCATAAACCGATACCAATAATACTAATCGGATACCAATGATACGAATATTGGTATAATTGGTATGTTATTCGTATATTAGTATCGCGTTATCTTTTGATAAATTTTGTCTTTATCGGCAGCTTATCACTTGCTTTTCTAAATGCCTCTTTGGCTTTTTCTTCAGGTATTCCTTCAAGTTCAAAAATAATCCTGCCAGGCTTTATAGGAAAAACATAATGGTCAACTGAACCTTTTCCTCCGCCCATAGGCACTTCAGTTCCCTTTTTAGTTACCGGCTTATCTGGAAAAATTCTAATCCAAAGCTTTCCTCCTTTTCTTAAATATCTAATAATAGCTCTTCGCCCTGCTTCAATCTGACGCGATGTTATCCATTTTGTACCCATTGATTTTAATCCATAACTACCAAAAGCCAACTCAGTTGATCTGGTTTCAATACCTTTAGAACTTCCCTTCCTCCACTTTCTATGTTTAACTTTTTTCGGCATTAGTATCGCCATAATTTTATTGGAATTTTAACACATTACTAAACTATTGACAAGGTTGTTTGATTTGCTATACTGATAATAGCAACGCTACCCCGGGATAAAACCCGGGGGTTGTTTTATTTTGCTAATTTAATTTCCTCTTTGTAATCATCTACATACAAATGCCAACAATACTTTAATTCCCAGGCCATATTTTTTTCATAGGCGAAGAAAATAATATTTTTCTTTTTATCCTTAATCACATAATTTTTAAGTTCCAAGAAATCGCTGTCTCCACTAACTATTATTACACCATCAAGATTATCAATTGTCCGAACTACATCCAAAGTAATTTCTACATCTACGTCTCCTTTTTTAACAAACTTCCCAGCTGCAGGAGTATATTTGAGTTTCTTTTTCTTTATTGTAACGTACGGTCCTATTCTTTCTAAGAATTCTTGGGTCCCTTTAAAAACTATATCACTTTTCTTGGGAATAGCAATATAATAATTAATAAATTTTAAATCACAATAATCTTCTAAAAACTTCCTGAACTTTCCAAAATCTATTCTCCAACCATATTTTTGATATGAGTGATAAAGATTTGAATCATCACAGAAAACCCCTATATTTTTAGTTTTTAAACTCTGTAATAATTGTTTTTCTCTTTGATTCATATTTTAAAAACTCTTGACATCCATAATTTAATTTGCTATAAGAAAATATAAGAAAACAAAACAAATGATCGTTGAAAATTAGGAGATTTGAAATGGATAAAAGAAAACAGATTTTTAACATTTTTCTTTGGCTTGATATAATAGTCTTTACAGGTCTAATGATCAGTAGTTTATTTTTTGAAATAACCAGGTATTGGGTTTTCTGGGCTGGATTCTTTTTATTCCTCCTTGCCCATCCTATAGTATGGTTTCTAACCAGAAGAAATAAACAAATCTTTTCCCCCAAGCACCTTAATTAAGTAGGTGCTTTTTTATTCAAATTTTTCGCCCTTGTAAATCCAGACCTTTACCCCGATTACGCCGTAATTACAATGAGCTTCTGCTTTAGCATAGTCGATATCAGCTCTAATGGTTTGACGAGGAAGTTTTCCAGACCCTAGCCATTCTCTTCTGGCAATTTCTGCTCCATTAAGCCGACCTGATATTTCTACTCTTGCTCCCTGAATTTCTTTATGACTAATAATCTTACTTAACGCTCTTTTCAGAACTCTTCTATAAGCAACTCTCTTTTCAATTTGTTGAGCAACCCATTGAGCGCTCAAGCCGGCAGATATCCAAGGATCTCTAATTTCCCTAATTTCAATTCTTAATTCATTCTTTGTTTTTTTCTCTAAAATCTTCTCCTGAAGTTCTTTTCTTAATTGCTCAATTCCTTCTCCCCTTCTGCCAATAATAATGCCCGGTCTAGCGCTGGAAATAATGATATTTAATTTATTGGAAAATCTTTCAATCTCAATTTTTTCTATCCCAACTCTACTTAATTTCTCTTTTAAAAATTCTCTAATTCTAAAATCTTCCTCCAAAAGCTCTGCAGGTTTTCTGTAAAATCCCCGTGAATCCCAATCAGCTATTCCTCTTATCCGGTATGCCTTTGGATGAACTCTATGTCCCATATGTATTGTGCTTAAAACGCTTTTCTTCTAAAAAATCTCTTCAGGATTTTGGCGCCTTTTGGTATTGGTTTTTCTAATTCCTGCTGAGGTTTAAATTTAGGCCTCTCTATTTCTTTCTTTGGCTCTTGTTTTCTAATCTCTTTAATCTTCTTGACTTTTTTGCCTTCAGAACTAATCTCGCTTAAAACCAAAGTAATATGCGAGGTTTTTTTCTGAATCGGAGCAGCCATACCTCTTGACCTTGCTTTCCATCTTTTGTATTTTGGTCCCTCATCAACAGTAATCTTTGAAATGTATAAATTAGACGGATCTAATTGAAAATTATGACGAGCATCAGCAATAGCTGTCTTTAAGAGCTTAGCCAATGGCTTTGCCGCCCCTTTGGTAATAAAATCTAAAATTGTCTGAGCTTCTTTAGTTTTTTTTCTTCTAATCAAATCAGCCACTAATCTAACTTTCCTTGGCGCTATTCTTAAATATTTTAATTTAGATATAATAGGCATGATAAATTATTCTTTTTTTATTTCTTCTGCCTGATTTCCTTTTGCTTTTGCTTCCTGTTCTCTTTGCATCCTACCTCCATGTCTCGCAAACTTTGTGCTTGGGGAGAATTCTCCTAATTTATGACCAACCATATCTTCAGTAACCCGAACCGGAATATGTTCTTTGCCATTATGGACCCCAAAAGTAAAACCAACCATTTCCGGAACAATAATGCCAGCCCTTGACCAGGTTTTAATTATTACATTATCGCCTGATTTCAGCTTTTTCACTTTCTTTAATAACTTTTCGTCTATATATGGACCTTTTTTTAAACTTCGTGACATATCACTTCTTTTTCTTACGTCTTTTAATAATATATTTATTTGTCCTTTTTTTCTTTTTTCTTGTTTTTACTCCCAAGGATGGCTTTCCCCAAGGTGTTTTTGGATGCTTCAACCCAATCGGAGATCTTCCTTCACCGCCGCCGTGAGGATGATCAACCGGATTCATAGCTGTTCCCCGAACAGCCGGTCTTCTCCCTTTTAAACGGCTTATTCCTGCTTTGCCTAAAACCCTATATCGCCTTTCTGGATAAGAAACCGTCCCAACTGTAGCATAACATTCTTGAAATACTCTTCTAATCTCTCCGGAAGGCATTTCTAAATTGGTATACTTTCCTTCATGGGCTAAAACCTTAGCAAAAGCCCCTGCCGCCCTCACTATCTTCCCTCCCCGGCCGGGAACAAGTTCAACATTATATACCATAGTTCCTATTGGTATATTCTTAATTTTCATTCTATTCCCAGTTTTAATTTCAGTTTTCTCTGCGCAAATTATTTCATCTCCATCTTTTATCCCGCTAGGAGCTATTCTATAACGCTTTTCTTTATCATTATACTCTAAAAGAATCAAAAAAGCAGTTCTATAAGGATCGTATTCCAAGGCAATAACTTTAGCGGGAATATTAATTTTCTCCTGCCCAAAATCAACAATTCTATATCTTCTTTTCACTCCTCCTCCGCGATGACGAACAGTTATCCTGCCCGATCTTCCTCTTCCGGCCCTTTGTTTCAAAGTTAAAAGCAACCGTTTTTCCGGCTCCTTCTTGCTTAATATTTTCATTGGTGATAATTTCTTCTTTTTCATAATTACAAATGAGGGAAGAAAAGAAAAATTTATTTTTCTTTTCCGACCGAATGCCGTAATTATATAAAAGCATTTCTATATTTTATCTTGGCATTATTTCTATTCTTTGTCCCTTCTTTATTCTTACAATTGCTTTTTTATATCCTTTTCTCCATCCTTTCTGCTTCCCTAATCTTCTTTGCTTTCTATGGATATTAATAATTTTAACATTCTTTACGTTTACTCCATATAAATCCTCAATTGCTTTCTTAATTTCGTTTTTATTAGTTTTTGGCAAAACATTAAAAACATATTTGTTCTTTGCTTCAAGCCCAGTTGCCTTTTCTGTAACATGGACAGAAGACAAAACACGATAAGCAATACCAGAGACTTTCTTTCTTAGTTTTTTAATCTCTGGCTTTGCCTCCACTTTTTTCTCAACTTTTTTCTCAACTTTCTTTTTTTCTATCTTCTTCTCCGGTTTTTTCTTTTTTTTAAAAAAATCTAATAAACCCATATTAATTTAAAAACGTGTCTTTTATTATTTTTATTGCCTCTTTTGGCATTATTAAATATTTATATGAAAGCAAGTCTAAAACATTCAAATCTTTTGCCTGGATTGTGTCTGCTTTGGGAATATTCTTGATAGATAAAATTACACTCTTATCCATTTTAGGCAGAACAACTAATCCAGAACCTTTTTTCAAAAACAATTTATTTAAAACTTCTGCCATTGCTTTTGTCTTTGGCTTTTCAATTTCTAATTTATCCAAAATCAAAAGTAAATTCTCTTTTGCTTTAACAGATAAAACCATAAACAATGCCTTTCTCCTCATTTTCTTAGAAATCCTTTTTTTGAAAACTTTTTCAGTTGTTGGACCAAAAGTTACTCCTCCGCCCCTCCATATCGGAGAACGAATTGAACCTACTCTTGCTCTTCCTGTTCCTTTCTGCCTCCAAGGTTTTCTGCCGCCTCCCCGCACCTCTGCTCTTGTTTTTGCCTTAGCTGATCCTTGCCTCTGATTTGCTGTCTGCGCCAAAAACACCTGATGCACTAAATCAGTGTTAAGTTTAATCTCAAAAATTTCTTTCGGCAACTCTATTTCTTCAATTTCTTCCTTTTTTTGGTTATAAACCTTGACTTTCATATTTATACTCTGATTTCTAATAACGTCCCCCTTCTTCCTGGAATAGCTCCTTTTATCATTATTATATTATTTTCAGGGTCAATTTTTGCTATTTTCAGATTCTTAACTGTTACTCTTTCTGTGCCCATTCTGCCAGGCATTTTCTTTCCCTTAATAACTCTTTGAGGAAAAGCTGAACCAATTGAACCTATTGTTCTTTCTTCATGCTTGGTACCATGAGTAGCTGACTGGCCGTGAAATCCCCATTTTTTAACTCCGCCGGCAAAGCCCTTTCCCTTGGAAATACCTGAAATTTTTACTATATCTCCTTCTTGGAAAACTGAAACATCAATTTTGTCCTCAATTTTGAGATTTGAGATTTGAGATTTGAATTCTCTTAAATATCGATAAGGTCTGTCTTTCTGGGGTTTTTTTACTTTCTTCTCTTTTAACTTCTCAAATCCAATCTGAACTGATTCATATTTATCTTTTTCTTTTGTCTTAATCTGAGTAATATAACAGGGGCCGGCTTTAATCAAAGTCACTGGAATCACATTCCCTTTTTCGTCAAAAATCTGGGACATTTCTATTTTTTTTCCAAGAATAAATTTCATATAAATAAAACGCGATACCAATCTACGAATAAACATACCAATGATACGAATATTAGTATAATTGGAATGCAATTCGTATATTAGTATCGCGTTCAGAATTCGTAGAATTCGTTACATTTTGATTTCAATATCCACACCGGCTGGTAATGTTAAATTCATCAAAGCATCAATAACGCTGGGGTTAGGACTTAGAATATCAATTAAGCGCTTATGTATTCTCATCTCAAACTGTTCCCGGCTGTCTTTATGAACAAAAGAAGACCGATTCACAGTATATTTATGAATTTCTGTTGGTAAAGGAACAGGCCCTGAAATCTCGGCTCCATGCCTTAAAGCTGTCTCCACAATTTGCCGAGTGCTATTATCAATCACTTTATAATCATAAGCCTTTAGCTTTATCCTAAGCCTTTGCTTCAACTCTAGTTCATTTTCTTTCTTTTTTTTCTTTGATGGCATCTTAAAAGAACGTCTAATTTAAGATTATATATTTATACTTTGGCGAATCAAGGTTCTGCGAGCAAAGTGAGCAGGTTCTTACTTTATTATCTTTGTCACAACCCCTGCGCCAACTGTCTTACCTCCTTCTCTAATAGCAAATCTTTGTTTTTCCTCAAGAGCAACCGGAACAATCAATTTAACTTTCAAAGTAACAGTATCGCCCGGCATAACCATCTCTGTGCCTTCTGGCAATTCTACATCTCCAGTAACATCAGTGGTTCTAATGTAGAACTGGGGCTTGTATCCCTTAAAGAAAGGCGTGTGACGACCGCCTTCCTCTTTGGTTAAAATATAAATCTCTCCTTCAAATTCAGTATGAGGAGTAACTGTTCCTATTTTTGCCAACACTTGTCCCCTTTCAACTTCTTCTTTCTTAAGACCTCTAAGTAAAACACCAACATTATCTCCAGCTCTTCCTTCGTCAAGAATCTTATTAAACATCTCAATGCTTACTGCTGTTGTTTTTGTAGTTGGTCTCATTCCCACTAATTCTACCTCTTCGTTTGCTTTAATTATTCCTCTTTCAACTCTTCCAGTGGCAACAGTACCTCGTCCCTCAATAGAGAAAACATCCTCAATCGCCATTAAAAACGGCTTATCAGTATCTCTTACTGGTTCAGGGATATACTCATCCAAAGCCTTAACCAGTTCTAAAATTGGTTTAGCCGCTTCATCATCTACTGACTTAACTTCTAAAGCTTTTATGGCAGAACCCCGAATTATTGGAGTTTCATCTCCTGGAAACTCATATTTTTTCAAAAGTTCCCGAATTTCTGACTCAACTAAATCAATAATTTCTGGATCATCTACTTGGTCTGTTTTGTTCAAAAATACAACCATTGAAGGTATGCCAACCTGACGAGCAAGCAAAATATGCTCTCTGGTTTGCGGCATTGGTCCATCAGGAGCTGAAACAACTAAAACTGCTCCATCCATCTGGGCTGCTCCAGTAATCATATTTTTAATATAGTCGGCGTGACCAGGACAGTCAATATGAGCATAATGCCTATTCTCTGTTTCGTACTCAAGATGAGAAACAGAGATTGTAAGACCTCTGGCTTTTTCTTCAGGAGCAGCATCAATCTGATCAACGCTTTTCTCTTGAGCGCCTAATCCTTTCAGGTTTAAAACATGCAGTATTGCTGCAGTTAAAGTGGTTTTACCATGGTCAACGTGACCAATGGTTCCAACGTTAATGTGGGGTTTTACCCTTTCGAATTTTTCTTTTCCCGCCATAGTTCATTTTAACATCTTAACATTTAAGCATTTTAACAATTGTTAAAATGTTAATATGTTAAAATGTTTATATGTTTAAATGTTTATATTTTAATCTTATTATATTTATAAAAATTTGTCAACAATATTACCGTCTCTTCCCTTCAATTATTTCCTGAGCGATGTTTTTAGGCGCTTCATCATAATAATCAAACTCCATGGTAAAGGTTCCTCTGCCTTCGGTTAAAGACCTTAAAGCAGTAGAATAACCAAACATTTCAGACAAAGGTATTTTAGCATCAATAACTTTTAGATTTAATCTATCCTTGGTTTCCTCAATTCTTCCCCGTCTTGCTGACAAATCTCCTATTGAATCTCCAAAAAATTCTGAAGGCACAATAACTTCTAATTTCATAATCGGTTCCAGTAAAACTGGTTTTGCTCTTCTTGCTGCTTCCTTAAGAGCAATGGATGCGGCAATCTTAAAAGCATTCTCTGAAGAATCCACATCATGGAAAGAACCATCATATAAAGTGACTTCTAAATCTACTACTGGATAACCAGCTAAAATACCTTTATCCATTGCTTCCTTAACTCCTTTCTCTACAGCTGGAATAAATTCTTGAGGAATAACACCGCCTTTAATCTTATTTATAAATTCAAAATCCTGGCCGCGTTCTTTCGGCTTAACCCGAAGCCAAACATGCCCATACTGGCCCCTGCCTCCTGATTGTCTAATATATTTGCCTTCTGCCTCTGCTTCCTGCTTAATTGTCTCTTTGTAAGCAACCTGCGGCCTGCCAACTGAACCTTCTACTTTAAACTCTCGCTTCATTCGCTCAACAATAATTTCCAAGTGGAGTTCGCCCATTCCAGAAATAATGGTCTCCCCGGTTTCCAAATCACCTTTCATTTTGAAAGTTGGGTCTTCTTCACTTAATTTTTTCAAAGCTAAGCCCATTTTCTCTTGGTCTGCTTTTGTCTTTGGTTCAATCCGAATAGAAATAACCGGGTCAGGAAAAATAATTTCCTCCAAAACAATCGGCGTTGTCTCGTCGCAAAGAGTATGACCAGTTCCAGTTTTTTTAAGACCAACTGTAGCTGCAATATCTCCAGTAAAAACTTCTTTAACTTCTTCCCTTTCAGCGGCATGCATTCTTAAAATCCTACCAATTCTTTCTTTTTCACCAGTTGTTGAATTCAATAAATAAGAGCCAGCTGTCAAAGAACCAGAATAGACGCGGAAATAAGTAAGAGTGCCGACATAAGGATCAGCTGCGACTTTGAAAGCCAAAGCGCTAAACTTTTCTGAGTCATCTGGTTTTCTCTCAATTTCTTCACCTGTTTTAGGATGAATCCCCTTAATAGACGGCATATCTTTAGGACTAGGAAAATAAAAACAAACAGCATCAAGCAAAGACTGGATTCCTTTGTTCTTTAAAGCGCTCCCGCAAAAAACAGGAACCAGCTTATATTCCAAAACAGCTTTACGTAAGATCTTTTGAAGATCTTTTATTGAAGCTTCTTTGCCAGTCAAGTATTCTTCCAAGAGTTTTTCGTCTTCAGCAGCAATCTTTTCAACCATTTTCTCTTGCCATTTCTTTGCTTCTGCTAATAAACTCTTTGGAATTTCTTCTTCTTTGACAAGCTGGCCAAAATCACCTTCAAATCTTAAAGCTTTCATTTTTAAAAGGTCAATCACTCCTTCATACTTGTCTTCTTCTCCAATCGGAATCTGCAAAGCTACTGCATTTGGAGTTAGTTTCTCTAAAATTGAATCTAAACTCTTTTTGAAATCAGCGCCAGTTCTATCTAATTTATTAATAAAGCAAATTCTAGGCACTTCAAATTTATCTGCCTGACGCCAAACCGTTTCTGATTGAGGCTCTACCCCAGCCACTCCGTCAAAAACAACCACTGCTCCATCTAAAACTCTTAATGACCTTTGAACTTCAGCAGTAAAATCAATATGGCCCGGAGTATCAATAATATTTATTCTGTATTCATTCTCTTTCTTTTTCTCTTGGCCTCCTGGCACCCAAAAGCAAGTGGTAGCAGCCGAAGTAATAGTAATTCCTCTTTCTCTTTCCTGTTCCATCCAATCCATAATTGCCTGACCCTCATGAACCTCTCCAATCTTATGAGAAATTCCAGTATAGAAAAGCACCCGTTCAGTAACGGTTGTTTTTCCAGCATCAATATGAGCAATAATTCCTATATCTCTTATTCTTTCAATTGGATATTCTCTCGGCATAATATTTTACCAGGCAAAGTGGGCAAAGGCGCGGTTAGCTTCTGCCATACGATGGGTATCGCTTTTTTTCTTAATCGCCCAACCAGTATTATTTGCCGCATCCATTAATTCAGCAGCTAATTTCTCTCTCATCGGCTTTCCCTTTTTTGACTTAGCTCCTGAAATTATCCAACGCATAGCTAAAGCCATTTTTCTCTCCCCTTTCACTTCTACTGGAACTTGATAAGTTGCTCCACCAACTCTTTTTGATTTTACTTCAAGCAAAGGAGAAGCATTTTTCAAAGCAAGTTCAAAAACTTCTAATGGTTCTTTTTTTGTCTTTTCTTTTATAATATCAAAAGCGCTATAAACAATTTTTCTGGCTATTGTCTTCTTGCCTTTTCTCATAATCTGATTAATAAACCTGGCAACAATGATATTGTTATAAACAGGATCAGGTATTATAGGATGTTTTTTTATTTTCTTTCTCATAAAATGCGATACTAATATACTAATTTCATACCAATGATACGAATAGTCCAAGAAGCTTCCTACAAATCATTAGTATAATTCGTATGTCATTCGTATATTGGTATCGCTATGTTTTAACTTTTTTAGTTCCGTATTTGCTTCTTCCCTGCTTTCTTCCTTCTACTCCTCCAGTATCCAAAACTCCTCTAACTACGTGATATCTAACTCCGGGCAAATCTTTAACTCTCCCCCCGCGAAGCAAAACAATAGAGTGCTCCTGCAAATTATGCCCTTCACCGGGAATATAGGCCGTAACTTCCATTCCGTTAGTTAAACGAACTCTGGCTACCTTTCTTAAAGCTGAGTTTGGCTTTTTAGGAGTAACAGTAAAAACTTTTAGGCAAACTCCTTTTTTGTACGGAGAAGGATAGCTCCTTGGTCTATTTTTAAGAACGTTAAAACCAAATGCTAAAGCAGGCGTCTTAGAACGCTTTTTTTCTTTTTTTCTTTTCTTTTTTATTAATTGATGAATTGTTGGCATAATCTCATAAATTAGCAAATAAATCTTAAATTGTCAATCAGAATAAAGGAAATCCTGTGATTAGGCTAAAAATAAAGTTAATGATATTAATTACATATGAGAAGGCAAAGAAAATAATAAATAAAAGGATGAAAAGACCAAACTGACTTAGAAATATCTTTACATTCCTTGCAGACGGAGGGAGTAATGCAAAAAGGATGTGAGAGCCGTCTAAAGGAGGAACAGGCAGTAAATTAAATATTGCTAATAATATATTAATATAGACAACATACGAAAACATTACAATAAGGCCTGGAAAAACAAATAAGCCAGGGAAAAATCTTAAAATCAATCCAAAGAACAGTGCTATTGTTAAGTTTGCAGCTGGGCCGGCTAAAGCAACCTTCATAGATCCATATTTTTGATCTCGGAAGTTACGAGGATTAATTGGAACCGGCTTTGCCCAGCCAAAAATAATTCCTCCACCAGTTATTCTTGACATAATAATCAAAAAAAGAGGCACCAGAACTGAACCAATTGGATCTAAGTGTTTCAATGGATTTAAAGTAAGACGACCTGCGTATTTTGCAGTAGGATCGCCTAAGTAATAAGCAACTGAGCCATGAGCAATCTCATGGATAATAATAGAAAATATTAAAACGATAATTAGAAATATATATTCCATTCCCTTAATATATCATAAATCTTGCTAAAATTAAAATATTCTGATAAGCTAAAATCACTATGGCAAAAGAATGCGCAATATGTAAAAAAGGTTCAATAATGGTTTGGAAACTAAGAAAGCTCAGGGGAAAATATAATCCAACTGTTAAAAAAAGAAAATACCCAAATCTACAATGGGTACGTTTGCCTTCTGGTGAACGCGTCTTAGCCTGCGCCAAATGCATCAAAGCAATGGCGAAGAGGAAGTAATTTAAAGCCCTATGGTATCAGGAAAGATTCTTCGGAAAATATTCCAAGTGGGTGCTGCCTGTATTTACCAAGGTAAGTACAGAGGTAAGCTCCCTTTTAAATAAGTATAGTCCAGAATCTAACTAGATAATCACAGGGCTGTTTTTATTATATTATAGATTAAGGGCTTTTGTCAATTGCTTAATTAAAGAAACTACTACTGGCGGAGGCATCAAGCTGTAACAAGAAACTTTATCATCATCCAAAACCTGCCAGGGTTTTTCAATTATCTTTACTTCTCTATTTTTCTCATCCCATTCATAACTGTATTCTGGAGTAATCTCATAATCATCAACAAATTCTTTTGCTTTATCTTTTGGTACTGAATTTCTCAAAAGAACTTTTGGAATTCCATAAAGAGAAAAGGCTTGTTTTATAAGGTTCTCATCTGTCTTTAATCTTTCCTTAATTGGCTCTATGCCCAATTCATCTCCTTCTTTAACAACCATTCTTACTCCCTTGCACTCAGAATTATCACAGATAAGATGAAACTTTTTTTCTTCTTGATCATACTCTACTTTCTTTGTTGGAAAAAGTTTTAAACTTCTTGATGTCTGGCATAAAGGACAAATAACTCTATGTTTTATTCTCTCATCAATAACTGCTTCAGGAACATCAATTAAAACAAAAATATCAGGATCCTGCCTATATTCAATTAAATCTCTAAAAAATAAAGAATAAGAAACTTGATCCAGTTCTCTGGGAAAGCCGTCAATGAAAATAGCTTTCCTCTCTTTTTTAGCTATTTCTCTTTTTGCTAAAGCTAAGATTAATTCTGAGGGCAAAAGTTTAGAGGTAGTTCTATTTTCTAAAGATTTTATTATTTCTTCTAAAGGAACAAAACCTCTATAGTTCTTTTCAAGAAAATTAATTAATTCTTTTCTCTTCTCTCCATCCTTTAATTCTTTATCTACTTCTCTAATCATATCTCCAATTGAAAAATGTTCCACCCTGTCTTTATCAACTATTTCTTTAAACATCTTAGCATAAGTGCCTTTTCCAGAGTTTTTCTTCCCTAACAAATAGACAATAAAAGTATTTTCTTTTAGATATTCTCTTAATTTTTTAATCTCTTCTCCTGCTTTCAGCTCAAAATAGGCCTGCCTTTGTTTAAAATCAGTCAGGTCAAACTTCTTTGAAGAATCAATCTTAGTTTTAAATAATGGAAATTCTAAACCACGCATATTTTATTTGTATACCAAATTGTTCAAGATGTGTAAAGTGTTGTCGGTATCCGATACCGACAACACTACTATCACGCTTTTTTTCATTTTACTCTAAAATCGTTTCCGTCAGAAATAATTTTAATGTCACCTAATTCTTTGGTTATGAGAATCTCTATATTAAACTGCTGGAGATTTTCCAAAACCTCTTGATTCGGATGACCCCAGGGGTTTTCTCCAACACTTATAACAGCAATTTCAGGAGAAACAATTTCTAAAAACTCCAATGAGCTTGATGTTTTGCTCCCGTGATGAGCCACTTTTAGAATATCTGAATCTAAATCAATAGACTTATTAACTAATTTTCTTTCAACTGATTTTTCAATATCTCCTGTAAGCAAAAAAGAAATATTATTGAAAACTAAACGAGCTATAATAGATGTATTATTAACTTTTTTAATTTCTTGACCTTCTAAGGTTTCAAAAGGATAAAGAATAGAAAGACATATATTTTCAGATAAATCTATTCTCTGCCCGGCTTCAGCTATTATTATATTAGCTCCTTCTTTTTCAATCAAGCTAATCCATTCTTGATATTCAGCAGTATCTTTAATAACTCCGGTCCATAAAATATTTTTAACTTTATACCTTTTCAAAACTTCCAGCAAACCAAATAAATGATCGTGGTCGGGATGGGTCAAAATCACTAAATCAATTATTCTATCATAAAAAGGCATCTCTTCTCCTAATTTTTCTAAAACAGTTAAATCAGGCCCCCCATCAATCAAAACCTGAAATCCATCTGGCGTTTCAATAAAAATACTATCTCCTTGGCCAACATCAAAAAACACTACCTCAAGAAACTTCGGTTGACTCAACTCCAAAATAACAACCCCAGTCAGAACATTCAAACAAACCAAAATTCCTAAAACAATCCAAACTAATTTTTTATTCTTCAAAGTCATTTTTTAATTATTGCAGCTTAGACTGCATAATTACGGCGCTCGGTTAAAAAATAAAAATAAATTTTTATTTTCTTCTCTCACTTGTAATTATAGCAAATTTAAACCAAAAGCCCCCGCCTAAGGCGGGGGCTGCGGTTCGAACCGAGATTTTCTATTTTCCAAAATTCGCTGCGTCTTCTTTTCCTACAATTCTAAACATTTTCGTGCCACACGAAGGACAGGTTCCTGAAATAGCATGCCTTTTAACCTTACCTTTCCCTTTCATTGAAACTAATTTAGGGTTTTCCATTTTTACGTTCTTTTTTTTGCATTTAACGCAATATCCTGTGTAATCCATAGTATTATAAATTTAATTCTTTTAAAAACGACCTTTAAGAGTAAAAAAAGTTATTCACACCTTTATTATAGCTTAAATTAAGCAAAGAAGGTAGTCAACCCCTTAATATTATTCCACCGCCTAAAAGTTCCTGACCTTTATAAAACACCGCTGACTGGCCGGGCGTAATTGCTCGTTGAGGTTTTGTAAATATAACCTTGTTTTTATCTACAACAGCTGAAGCTAATTTATGTCTATATCTAATTTTAGCCATAACTTTCAAGGGAAGCTTTTTTTTAGAAATCCAATTAACATCTTTAACAATCAATTCTTTTTTATATAAATCTCTTTCATTTTTAGTAACAATTAAAACGTTTTTCTTTGTATCTTTATCTAAAACATAATATGGACCAGCTGACAATCTTGTGCCTTTCCTTTGGCCAATAGTATAAAAACACAATCCGGGATGCTCGCCTATCTTTCTGCCTTCTTTATCAACAATCCGGCCCGGCTTTGGTTTGATGTATTTTTTTAAAAAATCGTTCAAACTGGTCTGAATAAAGCAAATTTCCTGGGATTCGCGAATATCCAGAACCAGCAGCTTAAACTTTCGGGCCAAAGCGCGAACTTGCGGCTTTGTATAACCGCCGACCGGAAATAAAACTCTGCTCAATTGTTTCTGATTCAACTGCCAGAGAAAATACGATTGGTCTTTGTTTTTGTCTTTTGCCTTAAACAATCTTCCATTTTTCAAACGAACATAATGTCCAGTGGCAAGAAAATCTCCGGGAATTTTCTGAAATAAAAGTTCAAATTTAATTTCTTTGTTGCAGACAACGCAGGGATTAGGAGTTCGGCCTAATTTATATTCTTTTATAAAATAATCAACCACTTTCTTCTTAAATTCTTTTTGGAAATCTAAAATATAAAAATCAATGCCCAGCTTCTTAGCTGCTTCTTGAGCTTTTTTCCCATCAAAGCCCGGCCATAATTTCAGAAAGACGCCAATAACATTAAAGCCATCTCTTTTCAAAAGAGCCGCCGCCACACTTGAATCAACTCCGCCCGACATCGCCACAATCACTTTATTGTTTTTTGACATTGTTTTTTTCATTTTTCTTATTCTATCAAAATTTTAAAAAATAAAAAACGGGGAACTTCCTTGCTCCCCGAGTCCCATCAATTTATTTAAAGATCAATCTGGCCGATTTTCCATCCCGCCGCCTCATATTCTTTGACCCTTTCCTTTTGTTTCTCCTGATATTGCTTGTAACGCTCCGCCCATACCGAATTCTTTGCGAGAAGCTTCTCCGCTTCTGAATTTTGATACAGTACAAACAAATTTTTATTCCTAACCAACAAAACTGCGCTCGCTGTTTTGTTCTTCACAACAAAAATGTCTACTATACCAACATCCAGACCCTTACTTTTAAGATAATCGTAAACTATCCAGATACCGTCGCGCTCTCTTGGCTTTACCGGGTTTTTTATTCTTTTTACCCCGGAACGATTAGGAAGTTGATAATAAACAACAACCGGAGAACAACCTTTAACAGGAGAAAAATGGTAAAGGTTACCGCAATACATATCTATCAATCCAGAAGGATGCTTATGGCTAAATGCGTAAGGGCAGTAACGAACATAATTTGGAACCAAGCCAGAAGGATGTTTATGGCTGAAAGCATATGGCGAGTAATGAAACCCGCGATGCCGCGCTTTGATAGCACCGGGCGCAAGTATTAATATTACTACTATTAACAACAAAGTTCTTCTCATTTTCAGCTCCTTTCTGTTTCATCTATTTCACCACAAGTTGACAAGTTGGACAAATAATTTTTCCCTTAATCCTTTTAACACAAACAAGTTCTCCTCCTGATACTTCAACTATATTATTTCCACATAAAGGACAAACTGGATATTTATGGGCATCATATAAAAATATCCCTATTCCTAACAATATAGAAATTCCATAGACAATTCCTATCCACAATAAAACATTCATAACATTTCCTCCTCAATTTAATTAATAAAGAACGTTTTTTTACGCTAATTAAAATATAACATACCCAAAAATCCTGTCAAGTTTTTTTTGACAAATAATCATTAATTGCTTTTTTCAAAGCATCAACAGCAAGCAATGAACAATGGTATTTTATTTCAGGCAATCCTCCTAATGATTTTACAACCTTGTTACTGTCAATTTTCAATGCTTGTTGTAAGGTTTTCCCTTTTGCCAAATCAGTAACAACACTGCTGGTGCTAATTGCGGCAACACATCCGAACGTCTCATATCTTATATCCTTAATTATCTCTCTTCCTTTCTTATCTTTCTCTACTTTAATATACAAGTGCATTACATCTCCACATATTGGATTCCCGACTTTCCCAACACCATCAGGATTTTTCATTTTTCCATAATTATGAGGCTTTTGAAAATGTTCTATAACTTTTTTTGAGTAAGTTCCATTAGGCATAAGGTGAAATTTCTCTTAATTTTTTTACAATTTTTGGTAAAACCTTAATAAAATAATCAATTTCTTTTTCTGTTGTCCATCTTCCTAAAGAAATCCTTAAAGAGCCATGGGCTTCCTGCGGCTTTAAGCCAATTGCTAAAAGAATATGACTTGGTTCTAATTTAATTGAAGAACAGGCAGAACCAGTTGAAGCAGCAATCCCCTGCAAATCAAGTTGTAAAACCAATGACTCTCCTTCAATAAAAGAAAAATAAAAACTGGCATTATTAGACAATCTATTTTCAGGATGACCTGCCTCGCCGCAAGGCGGGCCTGTTAAATAAGAATCTTTTATCTTTAAAATATTTTTAATTAGTTTATCTCTTAACTTAGCTATCTTTTGACCCTCTTTTCTCATTTCTTTCTTGGTAATCTCACAGGCCCTTGCAAAACCAACAATTGCTGGCACATTAATTGTTGACCCTCTTAAACCCATTTCCTGACCACCGCCATGTAAAATAGGTTCAATTTTAACGCCTTCTTTAATAAACAAACAAGCAGCTCCTTTTGGTCCATATATTTTATGTGAACTGGCTGTTAGCAAATCAATGTTCATTTTATCTATGTCAATAGGAATCTTTCCAAAACTCTGAACAGCATCGGTGTGGAAATAAATGTCTTTGTTTTTACAAATTTTTCCAATCTTTTCAATCGGCTGAATAGTGCCAATCTCATTTGAAGCATGGATTATAGAAACTAAAATAGTATCTTTCCTTATTGCTTTCTTAATGTCCAGGGGACTAACCAAACCATATTTATTAACCGGTATTCTAGTTATCTTAAACCCTTGTTTTTCCAACCAATTAGCTGTTTCTATTATGCATGGATGCTCAATTTGAGAAATAATAATATGACCGGCAAACCCACCTTCGCCAAGATTTCGGCGGGCAAGAGCAATTCCTTTTAAAGCAAAATTATTGCTCTCTGTTGCTGAACCAGTAAAAATTATATCATTTGGCTTAGCATTTATTAAATCAGCCACTGTTTTTCTGCCTTTTTCTAAAGCGATTTTTGCTTCTTGTCCAAATTTATGAATAGACATTGTATTTCCAAACTTCTCTTTAAAAAAAGGCCTCATTGTTTTAATAACACGAGTATCCACTGGAGTAGTTGCCGCATAATCAAAATATATTTTCTTCATAATTGTTTTATACCACTATTTCGTCTCAAAATCAAGAATTAAAACAAAATTAAAACAAAACGCCCCGCAGTAAAACAGCGGGGCGAAATTGTTTTTCGTAATCTAAATGCGTTTTACATTCACTGCATTTTCTCCTTTTGGAGAATCAGCTTTTTCGAAAGATACTCTGTCTCCTTCTTTAAGCTGGTCATAGCTTACTTCTTGAAGTTCATTGCTGTGAAAGAATAAATCTTTTTCTTCACCATCAACATCAATGAATCCAAATCCTTTGTCTGTAAGTTTTTTAATTGTTCCTTCCATAACTAAAGATAAAATTAATTAATTAATTTAAGGTTTTAAACCTAAAGTTTAGCGTCTTTGAAAAACTCGACTACATTTTATTAGACAACTATCTTATTTAAGAAGTGTAGCATATATGAAATAAAAGTCAATAGAAGCGTTACTCATATCTTAACGCGTCAACTGGCTTAAGTTTAGAAGCATTCCGAGCAGGTAAATATCCGGCAATACAGCCAATTAAGAAAGAAAATGTTAAGCCAAAAAGAATAAGCTGCGGGCTGATTGATGCTTTTAAATAAAATGTTCCTGTTGCTTGAACCGCAAATTCAGCCAATTTGGCCAAACCAAGACCTAAAACTATACCTCCTAAACCGCCAAATAATCCAAAGAATCCCGATTCAATTAAAAACAATATAGTAATAGTTCTGCCTTTTGCGCCAACTGCTTTCATAATTCCGATTTCTCTGATTCTTTCATGGACAGAAGTATACATAGTATTCATTATTCCAATTCCTCCAACAACAATAGCTATTGAGGCAAATCCAAAAATAGCTGCCTGGATTAAAGCCATTATATCCTGAACTATCCCAGCCACTTTTTCGCTGCTAAGAACTGAAAAAGAAGGTGAATCTTCTCCTCTTCTTCTTTTTCTGCTTTCATTAAGACTATTCTTAATATTCTCTACCACGTCATCTACTGAATAACCCGGCTTAATCTTAGCCATAACCATCTTAGCCCCTGTTCTTTCTCCGGTAACTTCTGAAAAAAGAGTCAAATCCATAGTAATTGTAGAATCATCTTGTTTATTGCCTAAAGATTTTAAAATACCGACAACTTCAAATTTCTTTCCACTAATGGTTACTTCTGCTCCGACTTCCATTCCAGGAAAAATATCCTCTGGAACTGCCCGGCCCACGATAATTTCCCTTTTTCCAGCAACAGGCCATTGCCCATCTATTAAATCCCAACCCATATCTTCTTTTAATAAACTCATGCCGCTTTCCCAAGAAACTCCATTTATTAAAATTGTTTTTACTCTTCCTTCATGCCTTACCGCTTCTGCTTTATAATTCATAGGAACAATTGTTTCTACGCCTTCTGATTTTTCAATTGCCTTTATATCATCTTCAGTTAATTCTAAACCGCCGGCCATCATTGTGGCCATATCAGTAATCTCTCCCGGCATAACTATAATTAAATCATTTCCCATCATATTCAACTGCTGCATTATCGCGCCTTTTACGCCTTCGCTCAAAGATAATAAAGAAATAATCAAAAATACGCCTATAACAACGCCAATCATAGTAAGCCAGCTTCTAACAGGCCTTCTTCTCAAACTCCTTATAGCAATTTTTATGTATTCTTTTAAGTTTCCCATAAAGCTTCTTTTTCTGCTAAATGATTATGAGTTATTTCTCCATCTTTGATATTAATTGTTTCTTCAGTATAGTCAGCGATATTAGAATCATGAGTAACAACAATAATTGTCTTTTTCTTATTTTTATGAAGGTTAATAAATATCTCCATAATCTTTTTTCCGGTAGAAGAATCCAGGTTTCCTGTTGGCTCATCAGCAACTATAATTTCGGGATCATTTGCTAAACTCCTGGCAATAGCTATTCTTTGACGCTCGCCCCCTGAAAGCTCTCCTGGTTTATGAGAAAATCTTTTTTCCAAGCCAAAATCAGTAAGCAGTTTCTTTGCTCTTTCCATTCTTTTTTTTTCAGGAACTCCTTGGAAAACCATAGGAAGTATTACGTTTTCAAGGGCTGTAAGATTATGAAGCAAATTAAACTGCTGAAATACAAACCCAATTCTTTGTCCTCTTATTTGAGCAAGATCATCTTCAGGAAGTTCTGAAATATTCTGTCCTTCTAAAAAAACCTTTCCCTTGGTGGGAACATCTAAAGCTCCGACAATATGCAAAAGAGTTGATTTACCAGAACCAGAAGGACCCATTATGGCCACAAAAGAGCCCTGGTTTATCACCAGGCTCACTCCTTTTAAAACAGTAAGGTCAACTTCTCCTAATTTATATGTTTTCCAAACATCTTGTACTTTTATTAATTCCTCTGGCATACTATTTTAATATTATCATATCATCCAAAAAAAGAAACCCTTACACATAAACTATGTAAGGGCTTTTTGTTTCAAAGGAACAGTGCTTACTTGCGGAGGGCAGCAAACCGGTAATGGGGTAATCTTCCGAAGCAGGCCTGTTCTCTTATCTCTAGTTAAAATAAAATTTCCTTCAACTGCGGCCCGAAGATGGTTTCTCAAGTCTTCCGGATCAAACGGGTATCCATTTGTTTGCCGAAGTTATCGCCCGATTTCAAACAACTGACCAGTAATACTTTCATACAATTCGCCTGCGACTTTTGTAGCCATGACGATTCTCCTTAAAAAGTGCTATTATTTGATGTATTAAATACTCTGTTTAATACATTTGTATTATATCAAATTGCTTAATTTCTGTCAAAGACTTGACAAGGACTTTTGATTTGCTATACTGATATAAACGCTAGTATAGTTCGTACACTACGAGCTAAACTGGGTACCACAAAAAGAGTTCTTTTAAAAGAGCTCTTTTTGTTTTATAATATAATCGTGGATCTGGGCCTGTGGTGTATATATGTAACATACTGGTGTTGGTACCCAGTGAAGCGGGTGCAAGTCCCGCCGGGTCCACGCTAAAAGGTCTCTTAATTTTCAAGGGGCTTTTTGGTTTTTATTCCTGTTTTTCGCCGATGATAACTTGTTCGCCTTCTTCTAAGCCGGAGATAACTTCAATGTATTCATCGCCCTCTAAGCCGATCTCTATTTTTCTTTCCTCAACATCTCCTTTTTTGAAAACTCTAACTATGTTTTCTCCATCTATCTTTTTTAAGACCGCCTTAGAAACAATTAATACATTTTCTTTTTTATCTGTTTCAATAATAATATCAGCTGTCATTCCTGGTTTAATGTTTTCTTTTTCAGTGCTAAAAATAATATTAACTTCATAATATACTACTCCGTCAATCAATTTTTCCGCCGGGTCAATTGAAATTACTCTGCCTTCTAAAACTTCGTCAGGAAAAGCAGGTAAATTGATTCTAACAAAATTGTCTATTTTAATATTGACAATATCCTCCTCATATATATCTACTTCTACTTGAAATGGGCCTTCTGGCAAAAAAGAAATTACTGAATCAGTTGTTTGAACTGTCTCTCCTTCCCTTTTATTAATCTTTGTTATTTGTCCCTGAATAGGACTTTTTAAAACTGACTCATTTATTGTATTGTATAAAAGAGAAACCTTGGCTTGCGCCTGTTTTATTTTAGCCGAATACAAATTAATATTCTCCTGCGTAGGTCCGGCTTTTTTCAAATCAAGCTCATCTTGCGCTTTTTGCAATTTAGCTTCAGCTGTAGATACTGATGCTTCAGCAATATTAATATTTGTTTCATTGGTAATCTTGGTTAATGAAATATTTTGCTGAGCAGCAACAAGATTAGTATAAACAGTATTAATGTATGTTTTTTGATTATCTAAAGATGTTTTATCAGAGTCAGAAACAGTATCACGGTAAGCTATTGCTTCTGTTGCATCTCTAACTGCTTCCAAAGCCTGTTTTGTATCTGAAAGAGCATCTTTTGTTTCAGAAAGAGCTGTATCAATATCTTTATGAAGAGAATCTGCTTTTGCCTCGTCAATATATGCTTTTGCGCTATTCAGAGCATTCTTAATTTTGTCTTTATTTTCTTTAACTATGAGCGACGTTTGATCGCTTGAACTAAAATATGTGCGTCTAATATCATCTACTACGTTGTATGCGTTATAAATTTTCAAATAAGCATCATCTAAAACATCAAGAGCATCTTCATAGGCCTGATCTAAATCTTCTTCAGCATCTGCCTTAACATCTTCTAAACTCTGTTTAGCATTCTGAAGAGTAACTTGAGTATTTAAAACTTCTGCTTCAGCAACTTTAATTTCTTCAACAGAAGAACCAGCTAAAAGCTTATTATAATCTGCCTGGGCTACTTCTAAAACAGCCTGAGCTTCAGTGAGCTCAATATATAGCTGGCTCGTATCAAGTTTAGCTAATTTCTGCCCGGACTCAACATTATCCCCTTTTTTAACATATATCTCATCAATTCTTCCTGAATTCTTAAAGCCGAGATTTACCTCTTCAGAAATCTTAACTGCTCCGGTTTCTGAAACTTCTTTAATAACAGTTCCATAAGAAACTTTTTCTAAAATATATTCGGACTCCCCGTCTTTAACAAAAAAGTTATATATAATAAAACCCAAAACAGCGATAACAATAATTATTATAATTATTTTTTTACTAAATATCTTTTTCAACATAATTTTACTAAAATTATTTCTTAATTATTTTATTATATCTTTTTTAATAAAAAAACGCAAATAAAAACCCGCCATTAGCTAAAGCTAGAGACGGGGGTGTTAGTAATTATATATTAAACATTTCCTGAATAGATGTCAAGTGGAAAACATCCCCGTGCAAAAATCCGACGATCTTCGGATTTTTGGCACACTAAAATTTGACAAAAAATTTAGCGGAGTTGTTTTTTAAAAAATGTAATAAATTCCAAGCCCAAAAAGAATTATTGCTTCTAATAAAGTTATCCAAATAATAGCTTTGCTGGAAGCAAGCCAAATCTTCATTGTTAAAAAGGCAACAAGAAAAACAATAATCTCATCCAGCATATAGAAGAAAAGAAAAATTGCAATATATAATAAATATTGAAAAACAGAAAGTCCTGACTGTGTTAATACTCCTGCAAAAATTACTGGAACTGCAGCTGAACAGGGAAATTCTACAATAGTGATTATTCCAGCAAATAGCAGCACGCTTCCTAATATTAAAATAATATTTCCTGATTCTTTAAGAGATTTCTGAAATCTTGAAGAAAATCTTGATATTATCCTATTTCCAGCGCTTATCTCACAACCTGGTCCATACTTCTTGAATTTGATAAATTGTCTTAAAAAATAAATCCCTCCTCCTATAGCTAAAAGACCTATCAAAATCTCCATAATTCTAATATATGGGATAAGAAAAGAGAAAATATGATACCAAATAACTATTAATAATCCATAGACAACAGCTGTAGTAACAATAAAAAGACCGCCAAAAAGCAGGGTCTTTTTTCTTGAACCAAGAGCTAATACCAAGCCCAAAATCAAAACCAAAGCTCCGAGAGAACAAACATTAAAGCCGTCTAAAATTCCTAAAACAACAGCTAAAACAGGTAAAGAATATTTTTTAATATTAATCTTTCCTATAACAGGAATATCAATATTGCCTTCAATATCAATAATAGTAACGTCTTGTTCTGATATCTTATCTTTTTTGCACTCTAAAATACAATCTTCAATACTCTTCCCAATTTCTTCATTAAAACCTAAAAAGTATCTTTCATTAGTAAAAGTAATTGGAACCATGCCGTAATACTCAACAGGAACTTCGTATTCTTTGTAAAATTCTTTTAATAATTCAACATTATTTCTGTTAGAAACAGAAAATCTGTTAATTTTAATTTCTGGATATTTTTCTTGCAGTTCATCTAAAAATCTCTCCTCTTGAGCGCAATGAGGACAGGTTGAACTATAGAAAAAATTAATCTCTACTCTAGTATCCTGAGCCAAGGCAAAATCAAAAGCATTAAATAAGAAAACAAAAATAAAAACAACGAAAACAAACTTTTTCATATTTGTCCCTAGATTTAGGATTTTTTCTTTTTGCTGAAGCAGAAGATATAGATGATTTCTAAGACAGCTAGAGTATTCAAAATCAGGAGCGCAACAAACCATCCTGTTTGCTTATTGCTGGCTGATTTCCATAAAGCTACTGCTTTCCAAGGAAGAGTCCAAAAAACAATCAATAAAATAATCCATTGATTTTCCAAAATAAATTCTTCCATATTTCATTCTACCCCTTCGCTTCGCTCAGGGCAAGTCCTTCAACCTCGTTCAGGGTAAACAAAAAAATCGCCAAAAAGGCGATTCTATCAATGCTTATCTTTTGTTTTTAAGCAGCTTTTTCTGCAAATTCAGGAATTCTTGCCTTTTCTAAAACTTTTTTAGTTTTAGTTAAAAACCTTTTTGCTTCCAGAACTTCAAGATAAACAGGTAATCCTTTTTTCGTAAAATGGACTACAATATTTCCCATTTCTTTTGCATAATCAATGGGCTGTTTAGAAATCTCTACTCTTAAAACATCGGCTTCTAGGTCATAACTAATTTTGGTTTTTTTATTATTGTTCATATTGTTTTATTCTCACGGGATAAAAAGTAATAATAATTTTATTACCATTTTCCTTTTTATAAACTACTCTTAAAGCATAATCAGTATTAATTTGTCTTTGGGCAATTAAAAGAGGAAAACGAGAATTATCAATTAAATCTGGATTATTTAATGCCTCAATCACCCGGATTTTAGAAATTTCAAACTTGTGTTCTCTTAATATTTTGAATTTTTCCTCGGCATATTTAGTAAAATGAATCACAAAATAATAAAAAATTATCTTACTCGCTTTAATCTTAATATATTAATAATAGTATGTCAATCTAATTTAAACAGCATTATTACAACTTGTAAAATTGCTGTTAGTACTTGAAAAAAAGCTAAAACAACTAATGTTCCAGTTAAAATTGTTGCTGTTTTGCTTTTCATACTAATAGGGCACTATTACTGAATCAGAAGGCACTACTTTTGTTTCATACCATTCTACAACCTGGTCAATGCCAATAACATAACCCATGCTTTCGGCATAACCTGAAATTGTCCAGGTAGGAACTCCAATAAGTTGGTTTTTGGCGTTCAAAGCAGACCCTCCGGAATTGCCGGAGTCGATCTTAGCATCTGTTTTCAAAACAAATCTTCCTACTCTTCCGCTTATTATTCCATCGGTAAAATTAAAAGTCCCCGCTCCTATTTCAGGATAACCAGCAATTGCCACATAATCTCCCGGAGATAAAATATCAGAATAACCAAGGTCTAAATAAGGGAAACTTGAAGGGAGAGAACTTGGCGCGTCTTCACACTCTTGGCAAATATCATTGATATATAAAATAGCGATATCAAAATCAAAATAATCATCTGTTACCGGTACGTAAGCAATTAAATTAGCTGTGTATTTTATTGTGGGCGGCCAGGCGATATCACCCGTAACAGCAACATAACAAGTTGGCGCAGACTTAATAACGCTCCAATCTTCATTTGAAACAACGTGCCTATTAGTGATAATAATTCCTTCTGGACTAACAATGCTGCCCGACCCAATACTGATATATCCAGTGTAATCATAATTGTCATCAGGACACCAAAGCTCAACTACAGCGCTAATCTGTTCTTGAGTTAAAGGAGGAAGAAAATATTCATCAGGAGGAAAAGGAACCTGCTGATTTTCTTCAAGATCTCTGATTTTTTCTTCTAATTCTTTAATTCTCTTCTCCATTTCTTCATCTGAGTATTCAGGCCCCGGTTTGAAAGTTAAGCTTTTCTCTTCTTCGGCTGAAACTTTTCCAACGTCTTCAGACCTTGTAAATATCCTAAATAATTTCCCTTGTTGATATAAAACTAAACCAGTTATCTCTAATGATATTAAGAAAAGAACTATAACCAGTATTAATATTTGAATCTTTAAAGAAATCTTCATGTTATTTTATTATACCACAATACCACAATACCACAATAAAAAACCCGGGAAAATAATTCCCGGGTTTTTTAGAAATTTCAAACTTGTGTTCTCTTAATAACACCCCTGTTTAAACTCCTGATATTCATTCAGTAAATCAGCAGCAATATCTTTGGGTAAATCACACTTTTCTTCTAATCCTTCCTTTTCACATTCTTGATTCCAAGAATGTTCAAAAGTATTATAGGCGCTATCAAGACAATCTGATAAAATCTTTTTATCTACTTGTCCTATAAGTTTTCCTGTTAATTCTTCAGTAATTTGCTTTCCCAATATTTCTCTTAATGGAAAAACCGTAGCTCTTAATTGTCTGTCTAATGCTTGCTCTTGCTGAACAATCAAAAACAAAGAAGCAACAAAAACTACGCCAATTACCGCTGAAAAAATTATTGATTTTATAGTTTCTTGTTTCATATCTTTCTATATATCATATTCAAAGACCTTTGTCAAGCCCTCACACCATAACAAGGAATTAATTTTTTAGGAATCCCGCAGCGGAACTTTAATTAAGCTAATTTAGCTTCCCAGATTAGATTGTGCTTATATAATATAAAAAAATTAAGGAGAGATTTTTCCTTGTTTGGTTGTGAGGGCAAGCCCCCAGCCCAAATTATAGCTTATTTCCACAATCAGGACAGAATTTATCACCTGATATAATATTAGCTCCGCATTTAGGGCAAAATTTCCCTTTTGCTTCCGGAGCAGCTGGAACAGCAGATGGAGCAGCTGAAGCAACTGGAGCAGCCCCGCTTAGCGGGGAAGCAATGGACTGACGACTTTTAGAAAAAGCTAAAATTCCCATTAGCACAAAATTAAGCAGAGGAATTAACATTAAAAGTCCCCACCAACCCGGTCTGCCTAATCTTTGAGCAATACCAGCCCATAAAAGAATAAGCGCAACAATATTAACAAAAGGAAGCAAGAGCAAAATTATCCAGAGACCAGATTTGCCAGCAGCTTTGCACATTAAATAAAGATTCAGAAAAGGAACCCAGGCCATCCATGCATTTGAAGTCCCTGTCTTTTTAGCTATAAACATTAGAGTAATAGCAAGATAGATATAAAAAGCAAGATAAGAAAAAATCCAAACAAGCCCAAATCCAAGACCAACACCCCAACCCTTGCTATAAATATTTGTTCTGGCAAGAAGATTTGACTTGGCAAGAAGATTTGTTTTAGTAAAAATATCTGTCATAAAATATACAACAATTTATGTTTTTTTTCGACCTTTACCCCCACACCAGAACTTTGTTTGGTGTGGGGGTTTAATCTTTAAGATCATCTAGATCAACTCCGAATTTTTCTGCTAAATCAAACAATGGACCCTCGCAAGCTTCAACCAAATTATCTCCAATATACTCTCCAACATCCTCTATTCCTTTTTGATAAACTTTTTCTGGAATCAAACATTCAAAAGATAAATCCTCAAACATTTTTTCCAGAATAAAATCAGGTATCACATCCAATCCCTCAGGAAGTTCTTTTAATTCAGTTATCTTAGCGAAAACCACGCAGGAATTAATACCTTCAGCCAAACCTAATATTTCAAATTCAGCTTGAGCAAATTCTCCTAAATCTGCTTCGCCTTTAGCCGGAGCGCATTTTTTAAGATTATCTTCCAAGCAGGTAAGAGAATCTCCGCACTTAATTGTTTTTTCTTTTTCGCTTTTAGGGTCAATATCAAAATATTCTCCTGCCTCGCCTTTCTTCATATTAGAAAGAAAATACCAGCCAAAACCAATTAAACTGCCTATAATTAGTAAAAAAATCAAAACCACTATCAAACAACCAATTAAGCATCCTGTTCCACATCCTCCTCCTTTTGTAGGTGGTGGAGGCAAAGGAGCTACTGCTGGCTTTGGTGCTTCTACTCGCGTTTTCATCTTTGCGCCGCAAACAGTGCAGAATGCGGCTCCTAATTTTAAATTTTTCCCGCATTTGGGACAAAAATTAGGCATATATCATTTTATATCAATAGAATCAATCATTGTTTCAACTTGGTCTAAATACTTGGAATAAGTGCTTTCTAAAGCAACGTAAAGTACTTGATACCAAGTATCGCCTGCATTTATGAAATAATGTAAATACTGAAGCTCCTCATAAGTATAACTCGCTTTATATCCTGGATACCCTGATACCATTACTTTTGAATAATTAAGCAAAGCTACATAAGAGTCTCCTGACAAATCTGCTATTAAATCTGCCATTAATTCATCGAAATCATCTGGCTGAGCTGTTGACGCATAAACAACAACATTTTCTTTAACTGTGTCATTTTCGTCTTCTGGCGGAGTGGTAAAAACTACTGCAAATTCATCAAAACCATAATCGTCTTCTTCTTTTTTCCAGTCCTCTGGATATTTAATCTCAAACTCCCATTTCTCATTTTCATAAATCAAATATTTCTCTTCCTCTTCGTCTTTATCTTTGGACTTTCTTCTTTCTTCTTCCCCGCAACTAGCTCCAATTAAAACTAAACCTATTAATAAAATTAACGGGATTATATATTTTGTTTTTTTCATAGTTTTATTTTCCCCAAGTTATAGTAATAATTTCCTCGTCTTTATCTTCTTTATCGTAAATTTCAGTGACAACCACTCCTCCAGAATAACTAACATCTATACCAGGGCTGTGAATTGAATAGTTCATATCTAAAACCTGACCCTCCTGCTCTAAATTATTATCAATATCATAATAAATAAGTCCTCTTTGCTCTGGCTCTAAATTCCTCCTCGTTTCAAGACCCAACACTCTTGCTCCATCTCCAGTAATCATTGAAAAAGGAAAATCCTGCCTTTGAGCTATAATTTCACCCTGATCATTAGAAACGAAAATCATTCCGCCAGATGCTAATGCGCCTAAAATCCTTTTACCATTTTTACTTACTGAAATTCCTTCTCTATCACTAGGACACATTATTTCAATACCAAGCTCTTTTCCGCTTTCTATTCCTCCATCTGCATAAACTACGGTTAAAACCCATTTATAGTTGTTTGTTGTTCTGGCAAAAAATACTCTATTAGAATCATCAATTGCCAAACAGTATCCATTGATTCCCCTTTCCAAAGCTCTTAATCCTGTGCCGTCTGAATTAGCCGCACCCACTATATCATCTTCTGGAACATCATGCCTTTCTCCAAAATCAACTCCCGTAACATCGGCTGTAAAAGCAATTTTTGAACCATCAGAACTTATCTTTACTAATGTTGGCCAAGCTCTTTCAGCGTCAACTTCTGGAGGATAGTGCTTCTCTGGAAGATCATGCGTATCTATTTTTGTTGCTTTTTCTTCGTTTAAGTCCAGCACAAAAATATATTCTGGCATAGGAGCTACAAGACGCCAATTTTCAACAAAAGGAGTACCTATAAAAACAACTTTAGTGCCTTTATGGTCAATATCTAAAGATTCGGCTTTAATGCCAAATTTATCTGTAAAAACATCTCCTCTGATTTTAATTGTCTTCTTTTCTTTGCCATCAGGATCAGTTAGAACTAAAGTATCCCAATAATTATCTTTATCTGTATCCCTCCAAAAAATAATTATCTTGCCGTCGCCAGAAACCCTGGGCTCAAGATCCCTAATTTTATTCTGAGTAATTTGATTAATTTCTTTCTTTCCTTGAAAAGGAATGCTTTCTTTTGACTGAGATTCTTCTTTGTCTTTTTCCCCGCAACTCGCTCCGACTAAAACTAAAACCATTAACATTAATGGAATAATAAAATACTTTAATTTAGACATAATTTTATGGAAACTAGGTCCGACCTAGTTTCTAATTTAAGCTTTAATTTTTATATTTGGATTTAATTGTCTTATATTTTCAACAAATGACTGCCAATTACTAATTTTGTAAGAAATTCTTTTTGTGTTAAAGATTTTAGAAAAAAATCCTGTTTTCTCCGGCTTTTTATTATATTTAATAGTAACCGAATTAAAAATTGGCGTTCTGTAAATAGATTTTATTCCCCTAATTGGTATTCTTCTCCATTCTTTTGTTCCTCCAGAAAAAAACTTATTTCTATAAAAAATTATTTCGTTATTACCCAAAGCTAAAGTTCCCTTTATATTCTGCCCATAATCATCCCCTGTATCTATTTCTTTAGCTTGCCAATATAAATTAGTCATTTTTAGTTTTTGGCAATGAAGCGGTTTTTTTCTTAATCAAAAGTATAATTACGGTTATAACTGCACCAGCAATAATACCAACACTGACCAAACCTATTATTATCCATAACCAAACAGGCATGCCTTTTTCTAATTCTTTCGCTTTCTTTCTTAATTCTTCCGCTTTCTCTTCTGCTTCTTCCAAACTCGGGTCAAGCTCGCTGGCGGTCTTATAGGCCTCTGCTGCTTGTTGAGTTTCACCTAAACTTTCATTAATTTCTCCTAACATCAGATATGCTGTTTCATATTTTGGTTCAAGTTCAATCATTCTCTCACATTCTTCTTTTGCCTTATCAAACTCTCCTTTAGCAAAATAAAGTTGGGCTAATACTGCGTGGCCAACCACTGACTCATAAACATAAGGGTCAATACTTTTAGCTTGTCCCAGTTGTTCAATAGCTAAATTATACCATTTGTTATCCTGGTCAAAATATCTATATTTTTGGGCGTAAGCGGCAGCTAATTCAAGATAGGCATCTGACATTTCCGGGTCCAATTCAATGGCTTTTTGGAAAGAATCTATTGCCTCTTCATTTTTTTCTGTTGTATTTTCAATTAAGAAATCCATGCCTTGAATATAATAATCAAAAGCATCTTCAGCTGCCTGAGCAATATTCCCTATTTTTATCAAACAGAAAGAAAAAACTACAACCAATATTCCTAACTTTAATAAATTTTTTCTCATTGCTTCAAGATTTTAATTTCTTAATTTCATCCCTGATTTCCATATTTCTCAAATAAAGCTGACGCATTTTATCTTTTAGGTCATCAAGATATTCTCTTTGAGCTGCGATTATTTCCGCATCTGACATTTCTTGTTTGTAAAAAATCTCTCCTTGAATTTTACTAACTATATCCACTATAAGGTCGGGAACAGTCATTGGACTTGGAACTGGAACCTCAAATAAAAGGAACTTCATCATTTTTTTAATAAGGTTTGCCTTAAGCAATCTTGCCATTCGCTCTCGATATAATTTAAGCTCTCTATATTTAAGCTGATTCTGTTTATATTCTTTAAGGAGTTCTTCAATTTTCGGCGCCGTAGCAATACACCCTCTAAAATTTGCTTCTTTAGATAATTCACATTTCATACCGGCCGGGCAGGCACAATCTTGAGAACAGTACTTACAATCTTCTGAAAAGTCGCAGATGCCATCACCGCATTCTAATTTTTTTTCCTCTTCTTTCTCCTCTTCTTCCTCCTCCTCTTCTCCTAATAGAGGCCCTATTACTACCCCGGGCGCGCAGTTAACAAGTGGCCTTCCCAAAACAGATGCGCAGGATGCAGAAAACTCCTGAAAATTATTCGGACAGCAATAAGAAACCATTATAGGATAAACGCATAATGCTTCCTTCATATTCATCCAGTTTTCATTATCAATGGTCTCTTCCCTGAGCTTATTTCTCCTATCCCAATAAGAATTGCAATTCTTTGCATCTATGCATTTGAAAAAATCTTCAGCGCCTTCGCAGCTTTCTTTGCAAGCATCATACTGATTCTCTAATACAGCCATTTTTTCAAAACTATCTATTTTGTCCCATACGCCGTTATCAGCGCAACAATCTTCAAAAGATTCACATTTTGCTTTAGTAGTTGTAGAAAAAGCAAAAAGCGGAAGATTGTTTAAATCCTTAAAGGCATCACAAACCTCTCCGCCCCAGTCCTTGCAATAAGCAGGAGCTTCAGCTTGAGCAAAACTCACGCCAAAAACCAAAATTCCTAAAAACAAAATTGGAACGAAAAATTTTAATTTAGTCATATTTTTCCTAAGGAACTAAAAATTAGCCATTATTCTTCCTTCTCATACAAAAATTCTGGTTCGTCTTGAGTGATGTAGAAGTGGACATCACAAGTAGATGGATGAACATTACCCCAGGTGCTCCAGCATATACCACAGTAATAATCTATTCTGCCTGGCTCATCAAATATATAAACATGGACTGGATTATCTTGCTCTTTATAATCATAAAAACCAGGTTCTTCCCAAAAAAACTTTTCCGAATCAGTACTCCGAGCTAAATAATTAGTATCGTATTTTAACTCATCACCGCTCTTGTCAAAAGCATACCAATCACAATCTCCTCCCTCATTACACCATCCTGCGCTATCAATCCTAATACAATTCCACCTTGCTCCACTTCCTGGTTCTCTTTCTCTAATTGCTGGGCCAATTACTACAACTGATTTTTCAGGTAATTCTACACTTAGCAAAAGCTGACCATTTTTTTCTATGGGAACTTTCTCTGCAAAATAACGAGTCCAAGTTACTCCATCTAAATTACCAGAGACCTCAACATCTTCTTGGCTAAAGTCAGAGGCAATCCAAGCTCCTTCAGTGGGAGGCGCGCTTGACTTGTTTTTATCTGCTCCTTTTTTTTCACAACTCGCCCCAAGCAAAACCAAAACTACCAAAAGCAAAATCGGAATAACAAATTTAAATTTTCTCATAATTTTTATCTTTACCCTTAAAATGTTTTGGGAAGCATCTTACAGACCTCTCTTACATCATATACGCATTCATTAAAATCCTCATAATCCCCGGTTGCTTGATGCATAGAACAATAAGAACTGTAAATAGTCAAACACCCTTGACGAGTAAGGAAGTTTTCTATGGTTAACCTATAGTTTTCAATCACCTCATCACATACGTCTTCGTCATCCTCTTCATCCATACATTCATCATATAAATCTTCTTCTTGTTCAACCATATCGTCAATACAATCATCTAAATCATCTTCTCCTCTTATTAGAGAAAATTCTTGGTCAAGAACATCATCCAGCTCTTCTGAAAAATCTATAGCGGTCTTGCAAACTTTCTCATAAAAAGATTCCGGACTTTTTGTACACGTTGCTCCAACTAAAATCAAAACCGCTAAAAGCGAAATTAGAATAAAAAATTTTGTTTTTTTCATAATAAATAAATTAATAACTAAGTTCCGACCTTTTTTTGAAAAAACAACTTTTTATTATTATACCTAAAATTATGGCTAAAGATAACCACTGGGCTGTGGATAACCCCCCACTACCTAAAAATAGGTGTGGGGGCAAGCCCAAATAATATCGGGGATCAGATAAAAGAGTACCTGTAGAACGAGTGAAATCCAAGAAAAAGCGAGAAACAGAATATAAGAAAAGGAACATAAAAAATAACTGGCCCGGTTTTGTTATCTTAGGTCTTAAAAACCTTAAAATTAAATACAAAATTAATGCACTGATGATCAGATATTCAGCTACCGGATGCCTAATTGTTCCATCAGGCCAAATAATTCCCCAGGGCAAAGACGTTTCAGCTCCTTGATGGTCATTGATTAAAGAACAGCCAATTCTAGTAATAGCAATAGATATTGGAGCTGCTAAAACAGCCAAATCTGCTATTTGCAAAAACAATCTTGAGCCAATCTTAGCAAACTTTGCATAAATAATAGCAGCGATCAGCAGACCAAAGAGACCTCCGTGAAAACACATTCCTCCCTGCCATATTTTTAGAATTTCAATTGGCTTTGAAAGATAATAATTTGAAAGTTGAAGAACATGTCCTAACCTTGCTCCAATAATTGCGCCGATTATCAACCAGGAAAAAGAACTGATAATTATTTCTGTATCAATTCCCTGATTTTTTGCTTTTTTCAAAATGAAAAACAAAGCGTATAAAAAGGCTAAAGCCAAGAATGCGCCCCAGACGTAAAGAATAATCGGTCCTATTTGGATTTTATCAAATGAAAAATAAGGAATCACTCCTTTATTTTACCATAAAAAAGCGCCAAGTTCTATCTAGAACTTGGCGTGTTTGACGTATTCAGTTTTTCGCCGGTAGTTGCTTTAACCAACACTTCTTGAAATCTTTCAAGCCAGATATCCCAATCTGCTCCCCGTTGATTAAAATGTTTTACTTCAGAGCCATCCCTATAACAAATGACATTGCCAAGCTTAAGGCCTTTTTCAAAGCCCGGAACCTGGAATATAACTCCGTCATACCCCCAACAGCCGCAGTCGCAGTCGCAGTCGCAGTCGGAAACTGCAAACTGTATTCCACCAAGCTTATTCTTGGCAGAATTTCCTACAAATGCTCTTACCTCTATGTCTGTTTGCGTTTCTATCTGTGTTGGCGCAATTATATTCCCAATTAACGGCAAAATAATCACCACTGCAAATATAAAAAGTACAACAATTCTTGTCTTCCGTCTCTTTGCTTTTGCTAACATTTGATCTCCTTTGCAAAAAATAATCTGAAATGAACTAATTTTACGTTATTTACATAATATCATACCATCTAAAATATATCAAACAATTGTGTTATCGGTATCGGATACCGACAACACTAAAATAAGGCATATAATTCCTCCAATAATCATCATATCAGCGACGTTGAAAATAGAAATAGGAAGAATAAAGATTCTGAGCCAGTCAATAACATAACCAAAATACAGCCGGTCAAAAAAGTTGCTAAATCCTGCTAAAATAATTAAAGAAAAACCAAGTGTTAAAATAAAATCTTTTTTCTTAAAACTCCGAAAAAAGAAAAAAACAAGCAGTAATAAAACTGCTCCAATTATTAAATTAAGAAAGATTGGATTTAAAGAAAAAAAGTATAAATCTGAATTTTTAAATAATTTTAATTCAATAAATCTTCCTGAATAAAAATCAGGATTTTTCAAAATAAACCATTTGCTTAATCTGTCCAAAATTATTAAACCTAAATCAAGAGATATTAGAATCTTAATTCTCATTTAAAATAATTATCTAAAAGCCACATATATGCTTTTTGAGTATCGGCTTTATTGCTTTGAGCGCCTAAAAGAATAATTGCTATGTTGCGCTCTGCGCCGTCTTCATCAGAAAAACGGAAAATAAATACAGCGGTGTATTTAGATTCTTTAATAAATCCTGTTTTTCCTCCGACAAAGGTTGGGTCATTGATAAAAACATTTTTGTTCCAGAATTTTTCAATGTCAAAACTAATATCTCCAAAACTTCTTACTTTATTTCCTTTGGTAATCTCTAAAATCGGGGGGCGATTATTAAATATATATCTAGCTAAGTAAAAAAGAGCTCTGGCTGTGGAAACATTTCCAGGATCAAAACCAGAAGGATCAGTAAATTCTGTCTGCTTCATTGAAATAAACTCGGCCTTTTCATTCATTAATCTAATGGTCTTATCCCTTCCTAAAAAATAGCTAAGCGCCTCAGCAGTGTCATTTGAAGATTCTATTAAAAGCGGGTAAAATAATTCCACAACTCTAAATCTTTTACCAAGCTCTAATCCTTCAGTAGAACCATACGCATCAAGCATTTTTTCTTCTATTAAAATAGACTTTTTTAAATTCACGTTTTCAGCCACAACTACAGCTGTCATTAATTTTGTTAATGAAGCTATTGGAAGAGAATCTGAAGAATTCTTTTCAGCAAAAACATATCCTGAATCAAGGTCTGCTACTAAATAACTTTTAGCAGAAAGTTCTGGAAACTCGGTTATGTCCTTTGCTGAATACTCATAATAATCTCTTTTTTTATCTATAATTAAAACAGGCATATTCAGTTCACTTAATTCATAGATAGCTTCTGCGTCTTCATCTTTTAAACGAAGACAGCCGCCTGAAAATAAAGAATCAAACTTAACGCCTCCTGGATAATAAGGAATTCCATGGATATAGTATTTTCCATAATAACGAAGCGCGTAGGGCATATATACGCCTGAACCAATTGAAAAACTGGCTTTATTTCCAGATAAAATTCTGTATAATCCAGCTGCTGAGCCTCCCCAGCCCTCAACGTTGCCTTTTGTTAAAATAGGAGCATCTTTTATTAAAAAACCATCTTTATAAATGGCTACTTTCATTTCAGCAAGATTCACTTCTAAAAAATCTGTCTTACTGGAAATAAATTTTTCTCCTATATCTTCAAATAATTCAAGAAAAACTGACTCATCTTTTTCAGGAAGCTCTATGTTTGAAAATTCTATTCCTGAAAAAATAAAAGAAATCTCTCTTTCTGCTTTCTCTTCGTAAGCCAAAATCCCTAAGCTTATAAAAAAAGCTAAAATAATAATTAGAAAACATTTAAAAAAGTTATTATTAGATAACATTATTAAACCGGGTTTAGTTTTTATTTTTCTCTTTATGAAAAACTTTACGAAGCTCTGTTTTTGTCTGTTCTAAAATTCTCTTCTGGCTTTCAGGCAAATTTTTGCCGGCGCGATTAATGTAAAAATTCAGCATAGACATTGCAGATTGGAACGGCTTTGCTTTTCGTCTATTGCTTTGTTCTGCAGATTTTTTCAAAGACAAAGCAATCTTTTTAGGATTTTTAAAAGTGAAAACTCCTTGTTCTAAATCAAGCGCGTTGCTGTACTTTGTTACTTTATCAGACCAATATCTTTTAGATTTTCTCATTTTGTGCTAAATTTGTACTAAACTGTTTGTACTAAACCGAGTTTAGTTTTGCGTTAAACCCGGTTTAACGCAATCTATAAATCAGGGCTGACACTATTTTCTTCTATTATTTTGGTAAATTACTTTTCCATTATGTTTTGCCCAATTTTCATTAAAACCAACGTGAGAAATTTTATTTTTACTTTTATCTAATTGATTTTCTGTTTCTTTTAATAAAACCGATGGTTTAATTTTATAAATAACTTTTACTCTTAACGGATTTTTCTTATAAAAAATTGCGAGATAAATCATTTTATTGCGAGTAATTCTATTTAAAGATTCTGCTCTTTTCTCCAGTGGAGCTTTAAACATTCTATCTAACTGACCAGACCCGCCTTCATAACAAGAGAGATATTCATATTTAATTGATGGATTATTTTTATCACAAGCATCAGCGTCTCTTTTTGAAATGATTAGTTCTTGTTCAAGTATTTCTGAAATTATCATTTCTTTCACTAGCCCTGGCTGTAAAATATTTGGAATGCCAATTTTAAGTGCTAATATCTGTGCTTTTCTTACAAGTTTTATAATCTCTGAAATAATTTTTTCTTTCATAATAATTTATATTGAGTGCCTTTTAATCTTTTTTTACAAATTGCGACTAAGTCAGGATTGATTTCAAATCCTATAAAATTTCTTTTAAGTTCTTTACAAACTACAAAGGTCGTGCCAGTTCCAGCAAAAGGGTCAAACACTAAATCTCCTTTATTTGAATTTGCCTTTACAATTCTTTCAATCAATTTAATTGGTTTCTGAATGGTGTGTAAGAATTTTCTACTTAAAAGCTCTTTTGACTTATAAGTAAGTTGTTTTATGTCACCCCATACATCACCAGGGTTTTTTCCTTTATCGTTAAATTTTGTTTTATGAAATTTACCATTAGCAACCGACGGCACTCTTTCACATCTTTTTCTATGTTCCAATTCTACTAATTGCGGAACTCGGATTTTATCTAAATTAAACGTTTTTGCTCTACCCTTAGAAAAATAAGCAATTATATCATAATTATTAGTATAGTTAGTTCTTCCTTGAGCCAATCTGCTTGGTTGATACCAAATAATTTTGCCGTTTAAATTTAGATAAGAATGATAATCTATAAAATCAACGCAATCAGATTTACCGAATAGATATAATGCCCCACCCTTTTTTAATACTCTTGAAAATAACTTTATTAGATTCAAATTATATTCTTGTATATTTTCTATTTTATCCCAGCCATTTTGAGTAATTCCATAAGGACCATCACATACTATTAAATCTATTGACTCATCATCAATTTTATCTATCAACTCAAAACAATTACCCTGATAAATTTTATTTATTTCTATATTTGATTTCATATCATTATTTTACCAGTTCTTTATAACAAGTAAAATGGGGTCAGAATCCTTTTTTTTAATTTATGCTTTCTGATTTTTTATTCCAATCCAATTTCGATATAAAATCCATAAAACTATTAATGACCCGATTAAAAATAATATTGCGAAAGAATAGCCATAATATCCTCTATTAATAAAAATAATTGCTTTAGTTATAACTAAAAATTCTATCCACCAATATCTTTTTAAAAAATCTATAAAGATTTCATCATCCCTGTCCAAAATTTTACCAATAGTTAATCTTCCACGAAATTGATTATCAATTGCATTCGTGTTCTCCCCATCATCTTTCATCCCAATATCAAAATCCTTGGCTATGTTTCCTATAAATGTGTTATTTTTACCTGTGTTCCATATACCAACTGTCTGCTCCTTCTTTTTTCCGCCGATATTAAAAACTAACTTTAATTTTTTTATGAGATTGAAATTTAACATTTTATTTCTTAATTAATTCTTTAATCTTTATTTTAAATTATTTTAATTAAAAATTTTGGGTTAGTCAAGATTACAAAACTGTGGAAAACTTTCGGTTTTGTTTCGGTATCAATATGTTATAATTAAATTAAAGAAGCAATTGTGGAAAACTTTTATGTTAACTAAAAGACAAAAACAAATATTAGATTATATTACAAAATTCATTAAGAAAAATGATTATGCTCCTTCCTTAAAAGAAATAAAGGAGCATTTTAAATTATCTTCTGTATCTACTATTCACCAACATATAGAAACACTAAGAGAAAAGGGATTTTTAAATAAAATAGAAAACCAGCCAAGATCTATTGAACTAAATAATAAAAAGAAAGAATTAGGACTAATAGCTATTCCCCTATTCGGGACTATTGCTGCCGGGCAACCAATTGAAGCAATAGAATATCCTGAAGTCATTGAAGTCCCAAAGAATCAATTATCAAAATCAGGAAGACATTATGCTTTAAAGGTTCAAGGCAACAGCATGATAGATGAAGGAATTTTTGACGGAGATACGGTAATAATCCGAGAACAACCCGATGCTGAAAATGGAGAGACCGTAGTTACGTTAATAAATGATAACGAAGTAACTTTGAAAAAGATATATAAAGAAAAAAATGGCTTTCGTCTACAACCCGCTAATCCAGATTTGAAACCTATTTTTGTTAAAGAATTAGAGGTTCAAGGTAAAGTTGTTACCGTTGTTAGAAAATTTGAAGAATTAAAAAATGAGATAAAAAAAGATTTTATAAAAATAAAAAAAATAAACCCTAAAGATACTTTAAGACAATGGATAAACACAATTCAACATCTCGATTGCGTAAAAGCAATGAAAAAACTACCAGATAATTGTATTGACTTGGTGGTAACTTCTCCTCCCTATGACAGTATAAGAAATTACAATGGTTTTAATTACGACTTACATGCAACTGGAAAAGAATTACATCGCATCCTAAAAGAAGGCGGCATGGCCGTAATGGTAATTCAAGATCAAACAAAAAATTTTGGTAAAACCCTTACTTCATTCAAAACAATTGTTGATTGGTGCGATAATATTGGGTTTAAACTTTTCGAAACTGTAATTTATAAAAAACATGGCGGAGAAGGTGCTTGGTGGACTAAAAGATTTAGAGTTGATCACGAATATGTTCCTATTTTTCTAAAAGGAAAAAGGCCTCAATATTTCAATAAAGAGCCGTTAAAAATCCCGTCGAAACATGGCGGGAAAACAATGACTGGCTGCGCAACACGTTTAACAAGTGGAAAAACATTAAAATCAAAAAAGGTTACTATAAACCTAATGAAATGCCGAGGCACTATTTGGAATTACGTAACTTGCGGAGATGGCAGTAGACTAAAACATCAACATCCTGCAACATTCCCTGACAAAATACCTTATGATTTTATCCAATGTTTCTGTCCCGAAAATGGAATAATATTAGACCCCTTTATAGGATCAGGTACTACTGCTATTGCAGCTATAAATTTAAATAGAAATTTTATTGGCTTTGATATATCGAAGGAATACTGCGAATTAGCTAAAAAACGAATAAAAGAAGATATTAATAGAGATAGAAAATTATTTTAAGGTAACTTATCTGGTTCTTCTAGAGTATATTGTATTGTGGATCCTTCTGTCATTGCTAATGACAGAAGTTTTTTATTCCATATTTCAAAGAATTTTTTGTTAGCTTTACTACCTTCGTATATTTCTTTTGTAAATTGATATTTTTTAACATCGTTTAAGTCCCATTTATTAAGATTGTAATCCCAACCAGTCAATTTATTTAATAATTTTAGTAGATCACGAAGAAGCATTTTCTGTTTATTAAAATCAGATATATCTATATGTCCATGCCAATTCTTATTATTCGGTTCCATTTTCTTAAATTTCTTCAGAAGTATATTTATCCCCTCTATTAAATCAATTACAGAGGTTCTCTTAAGTTCTATCCACCAAGCGCTCTCTTTGCCCGTGTGCAAATAATCAAACCAATCTAGAACATTATTAGTATATTTAAATAAAATTTTCCAAACACCGTCTGCAAAAAACAAAGAAGCCAATCCTCTCTTTTTGATTTTTACTAAATTAGGATATTTTGTTTCTAATATATAAATTAATAAATGTATGGTTCCCAACGGATATTTTCGTGCAAAATTATGGGCCCTATCAAAACCTCTTATACAATTAGGGTTTATACATCTTGACATAACTTTATAATAACTTTTTGGTGGTTCACTAATGTTATGTAAATTCATATGGTGTCCTATTAAACAGATATCTTTCCTCAAAATTTCCATATCTAAAAATACACAATTTTTAGCAGAAAGTCCCTCTTTTAATATTAAAAACTTACCATTATAAAAACCTACAATATCCCAATCAAGATAATGCGACATAAGTAATCCACACAAAAAACCATCTATATCTGGACTTAATATTGCTTTTTGCTTCTTTTCTACTATCCAAGGATATTTCTTGATAATTTCTTCGTAGTTTATTTTTGTCATATATCCTATTTTGCGAAAAAATCTAATGATTTTTTATAAATTTTTGCTAATTGTTTGAGTTCGACGATATCGATTCGTCTTTCGCCGGATTCTATTTTTGAAATATAAGATTGAGGTTTGCCTAGTTTTTTAGCAACCTCTTCTTGTTTTAAACCAGCTTTTTGTCTGGCTCTTTTTAATTTCTGAAGAATACCTTTATACTCTTTTGTATATATTGTTTTAGTCATATCTTTATATCCACAATATATCCTATTGCAGAATATCCCAAAATAGGATATACTACATTAAAGGTTTAATAAAATAAAATCAATATGAAATTTTTATTTATTACTATAATCCTAATTTCTTTGGTTTTGATTGGAGCCAGTTGTGAAGATTCGACGACGACTGGGGCCGCAAAACCGAGTCGCCTAAGGGAGACCCAAGGTGTGCAAAACCGAGTTTTGCACATTCATTACGACGAATATAATTGTGAGGATTTTGAAACTTGGGAGAAAACGCAGAAAGTTTTTGAGTCCTTTGGAGGAACTGAAAATGATGTTCATCACCTTGATAGCGACAACGACGGCATCGCCTGCGAAGTATTGCGATAATAAAAAAGAAAAAAACTGTCCATTAAGGGCAGTTTTATTTTACTTCTTTTTGTATAGGGATATACCAAATAGAAAAACCTTTTTCTTTTCTCCATTCTTCTATCTCTCCTTGTGGAATATCTTCATAAAAACCAACGCTGAAGTCTTTAATGAAGAAAAGAGTAGATTTATTAATTTTTCTAAGAAGTTCTACAACTATCTCAGCATCTCTTTTTGAATCTACGTTATTATAGAATTTTTTACCATCTTCAACTAAACGCAGGGACAAGGCACCAGATTTCCTTTTACAAACCATTATATTTCCTCCCAGTTGAAAATTCATATTCTTTTTCGAAAGAACTTTAAAACATATTTACCTTATATCAAAGTTTTATATTTTGCAAGAAGAAATAAAAAAACTTGGCTAAGCCAAATTTTAACTCTTTTCTTTTTTCTATTTTTGTACTAAACCCGGTTTAGTTTTATGCTAATGTATCTATTTAATCTTTAAAACATCTATTCCAGCCCAAAAGAAAAATAACCGAACAAACTTGGGATTTGGCTCTATAGCTTCCATAGATTTCATCTTTTATTATATCCCTCTTATCAAAATTTAACAAATACTTGATTTATTTTTAATACCGTATATAATAAGATTAAGTTTTAAAAATTTCATCCCATTAAAAGGTCGCTTTTTTTTCTTAATTTAATTCAAAATTATGGAATCAAACAAAGATTTTCCTTCCAAAAAGATGTTTAAAGGAGATTGGAAATGCAGTGAATGCGGAAAAGAAATAACAGAACTTCCTTTTGAGCCATCGGGCGACAGGCCGCTTCATTGCAAAGAATGCTGGAGTAAAAATAGGCCTCAAGGAAGAGATTTCGCTCCCAAAAAAATGTTTAAAGGAGATTGGAAATGCAGTGAATGCGGAAAAGAAATAACAGAACTTCCTTTTGAGCCGTCTGGCGACAGGCCGCTTCATTGCAAAGAATGCTGGAGTAAAAATAGGCCTCAAAGATTTGACAGATAAGACAAAACAAAAATCCCGCTATAGCGGGATTTTTGTTTTACTAATAGAGTCAGAATCCTTTTTCTCTTAGGTTTAATTTTCTCTTAATCTTTTGAAAAAGGGCACCCGACCCCTTTTTCCTTTTTTTCTTTTTTCTTTTTTGCAAGGTTCCCCTGCTTAGCGGAGGTTTTTATTGACAAAAATTGTTTGAGTAGGATAAGCAAATTCAATTTTCTCCTCTTCAAATTTTTGTTTAATCATTAGGTTTATTTGTTGTTGAGTATCCATATATTCGTTATAATCGCTGGAATTTAAATAATAAACTACTTCAAAATTTAGACTAAAATCGCCAAATTTATTAAAGTGAACTCTATCTGTTTCTGCAAGATTAACGTTATTTATAATATTTTTAACGATGTCCTGTATTTTTTTGAGTTTTTCAACAGGTGTTTCGTATGCAACACCAAAAGTAAAAACAATTCTTCTTTTTTCCATTTTTTTATAATTATGTATTCTGCTTTCTGTTAATTCTTTATTTGAAACAATTAATTCTTCTCCCTGTAAAGTTTGAATTCTTGTAGATTTTATGCCTATTTTTTTAACTGTTCCCATATCTTTGCCGATTATAATAAAGTCGCCGATTTGGAATGGTTTATCAAAATAAATAGAAAAAGAAGCGAAAATATCTCCTAAAATATTTTGGATTGCGAAAGCGATTGCTAAACCGCCGATTCCTAATCCAGCGGCTAAAGTTGAAATATTATATCCAAGGTTCTGCAAAATAATAATTGCAGCGATCCCCCATAAAACAATTTTAGTTATTTTGCTTAAAAGGTTCACGATTGAAGGATCTTGTCTCTTTTTAACTAATTTATGAAACCCATAATCAATTATTTTTTGGATGCCCTTAACAATATAATAGATACCACTGATTAAAAGAAAATAAAAAACAATCTTTTCCAATATTTGCGGAGCTATAATAAATTTAAAAGCAAAATATAATGAGAAAAATAAATAAAAAGGCCAACCAATAGAATCAACGGCTTTTATTAATAAATCATCAAATTCTGTTTTAGTATGGTCGGCTATTTTTTTTATTTTTACAATAACAATGTGCTTAAAAATTCTCAAAGCAATAACTGCCAATATAAAAAACCCCAAAGCAATTAAATAATCTTTCAGAGAATTATTCCAAAAATAATAATTTAAAATTTGATTAAAATCTATTGCCATACTTTATTCAATTATTATACTACTTTATACTACTTATTTCTTATTTCAAAAATAAACAAGCAGCGCCAATTGCTCCGGCATTATCTTTTAATTTTACTATTTTAACTGGGGCAGTTTTAAAAAAAGTTCTTTTTTTCATTTCTTTAACACTTGGTTTCAATATAAGGTTTCCAGCATTTGAAATACCTCCTCCTATAACAATCAAATCAGGATCAAGTAGCTTAGCTACTATAGCTAAGCCAACTCCCAAATAAGTTCCAGATATTTCATAAACTTTTTTAGCTTTTTTATTTCCTAATTTTGCCGTTTCGTATATTTCTAAAATATTTTTATTAATGCCTAATTTTTTTGCTATTCTCTTAATTCCCCTGACAGAAACATATTCTTCTAAACATCCTCTTCGTCCGCATTTACACTTATAACCATTAACATCAATTGTAATATGTCCAAATTCTCCTGCATTGCTCCTTCCAGAATAAATTTTATTATTAATTATTATTCCTGTTCCAATTCCTGTTCCCAATGTCACGCAAACAAGATTTTTTACGTTTTTACCATGTCCAAACATGCTTTCTCCCAAAGCCATGCAATTAGCGTCATTTTCAAGCATAACTTTCTTTCTGGTTTTCTTTTCAATAATATCTTTTAATTTTATTTTTTCCCAGTCCGAAATATTAGGAAGACTTAATATCTCTGTTCTTTCTTTATTCAAAATCCCAGGAACGCCAATTCCAATACCAATTACGTCTTTATCTGATATCTTTTCTATACTATCTAAAACTTGTTCTATAATTTCTTGTTTTCTTTTCTTTGTTTTAAGTTTCAATTTTTTAATTAATTTTCCCTGCTTATTTATCAAAACAGTATTGATTTTTGTTGCCCCAAAATCAACTCCAATTATATAATTTTTTGCCATTTTTTTTATTCTTTATGCAATAAAATATATTCAGCGTGACTCCAGCCGAGAGGAGTTGCCCAATAAATTAATTTTCTTTTATCTTCTCCTTTAAATTTCTTTGCCAGATTTTCTGCTTTTTTTGTTTCATTTATTATTCTCTGATTAAATTCTATTTCGTGCGTTTTCCAATTTTCATATTCATATCTTGTAGAAATATGTTCCGGCAATAAGCCGTTTGTCCGAGAAGCAACTTTTTTTAACCAATCTAAACACTCATTATAAGATTTTTTATCACCTATTTTTTTATAAAATCTTGCTGCAAAAGCAGTAAAAACACACCAAGAACCAGAACCTCCTGTGTACCAATGCCAGTCCTCAACAGTTTCAAATTGCCTAAATCTCCGGAAACCGCCAATTCCTTTATGCCAAAGATATTTTTGGAGATAATTCAATGTTTTTTTAAGTTTCTGCTTAGAATGTTCAATATCAAAATAAAAAGGGGCGATTTGGGAAATATCAGGAATCCCTTTAAACCTTGGGTTTTTCATAAAAATTCCGAGTTTCTTATCAAATAATTTTTTCTTAATATTCTTTTCTAATTCTTCTGCTTTTTTTCTCCATTCTTTATTTTCTTTATAATGATTAAGTATTTTAGATATTTCTGCCGCATCATATAAACCCCTACAGCAAGCGCAATTTACCCAAATATCATAACCATGCTCCAATCTATAGAACTCGTGTATGCTTCTTTCTGTTTTTACAAGTCCTGTTTTAGAATAATCCTTAATTAATCCAACAATCTGTTTTACAAGCAACCAAGTATTTTCTAAGAATATATGCTTTTTATTATGAAGGTATGTGTCATATATTCCATGTAAAACAAGTCCTTCATTATCATTTTGGTCTTTTCTGGTGACACAAGGCCATCCATTAACATTATATCTGTGAAAAATTTCTTTATAATTATCAATTTTAGCAAACTTATTCATAAAATAATAAAATTTCTCTGAATTTTTTACTAAACCAACCCTGTTTAAGGCTTTAGTCATTATTACCGCATCCCTTGGATAAACATAAGGATAAGCGCTTTTTTTAGGAGTTGCTAAAAATCCTCCATTTTCAAGCTGGGAATCTTTGATAACCTCAATACTTTTTTTAAATAAGTCCATATTATATTATTTTATCAAAAACTCTTAAAAAATGAAACAGAGGAGTTAAGTTTCTTGAATCTGCTCCGAACGCTGAATTTTGACTGCCCGCCCTCGCTTTTCCGCCGCCGCCAAATTTTGTGCCAGCAAAGCTGGCGCGCCGCCTAAAAAATATCTGCCAGTAAGACCCTGAACGGAATTATTGCTAATTCTATATCATTTTGGGAAAGTAGTATATTTGAATCATGAGCAACAATATCACCTGTAATTTTAGTACTATTATCCAGTTTCTTCAATGCTTCTAACACACTTTTACCAAAAATACTTGAACTTAAACAAAAATTGATTTTATTTTTTAATCCGGTTCTATTTTTAATATCGTTGTTTTTCTTATCTAACACCCTTTCAAGAATTATCCTCATTAAAATTCCGCAACTATTCCAGCAGTTTTGTATTTGCCAGTTTTGGTTAAGCTCTATCCCAAGAATATAAACTTTTTTATCGGCCTTTTTTATTCTTTTCAATAACTCTTTTTGTAGAATATATTTTGAAGTACCGGAATTGTCTTTCTGCATTTTAGATTTTGTATATCTTTTCTCTTTTAATCTTTTGATGATAAAGTTTAGTTTTGATAACCAATTTTTTCTAACGAGTCTGTTATTGGTTGACGAGGTTTTTAAATAATCAATCGCTTTTTTGGCCACCTCGTCATCTTTGAAATTATCCGACGATGAAACATAATAACTGCTTAGCCAAGTTTCTGCTAATCCTCTTGTTTTGCCGTCGGATATTGTTTTAGCTGATTCGAAAATTTGCTTTCGCAAATTCTCTGTATCAGATATGATTTTGTCCATAGCTATCAAGATTTATTTTTGTATCCGATAATTATCTTTTTCCCTTTTGATATTTTATCCCTGGTTAATAAACCTGTTTTTACCATTTTCCTCAAAACATTGGCGATACTTGATCTTTTTGGTGATTTATCCGTGAGTAAATCCAACTCTAATTTATCTTTCACATCTAAATCTGTTTTACAATCAGAAAAAAACTTATCATCGTACAATTTTTTAATTGGCTGACTCAAATCAATACCCTTGCTTTTCTTTTTTTTATTCAATTTAACTTTTTCTTTTTTTGCCGCTTTTTCAGAAACGACGGAAAAACCAATTTCCTTTTTTATTTCCCCAAGCCCTTCTTGAATTTGACCAACTATTTTTATAATTTTTTCGGTATTCATATAATTGGGTTAAAAAATTTAATTACCTATTAACATATAGCCATTTAGCTTTCCCCTTATCCGGGTTCGAAATTCGCTTTAATAACTTTTTGCTATTTACAAAGGTTTTTCTAATCGTCGTGTCTACAACTTTGGGGTTATGAAATCTTGTTTCTTCTTCTAACTTCTCACACGCCGCTTTAATTGTTTTCGGCGTTTTGAAAAAATCATTATTTATCAGTAATTCCAAAATGTCCCTGCCGACTCCCGTAACGGCTTTATCTTTTCTTTTTGAACCACTTTTTGTTGCCCTTTTCTTCCCACTTCCAATACTATGATCTTTATTTTCTAAATCAGTAAGAAATTTATCAATCACAAAATACTGAACAACATAAACTCCTTTCTTAACTTTCTTGGCAAAGTTTTCATTCTTCATTATTTTAGATAATCTGGAACCAGCCGCCTCTAATCTTTCGGATAACAAGATAGATAGCTCTTTGAGGGTTATTGTTTCGGAAATGGTATTATCAAAAGTATGAGCTATGAAGCGTAAAACTAAAGCTATCCGCAATTTATCATCCGGGGATAACGAATTATCCAGAATAATTATGTCGCCATTCTTGCTTATTTTAGCGTATTTTATAAGCTTTTTGGCGAACTCCTCCATTATTTGCTTTGAATAATTGGCACCGTCAACTATCAGCAAATTTTTTATATCATTATCATTTTTCATAGTGTTTTTAATTAAATTACTAATAACACCTCCATTTTATATCATTAAAAAATCCCTGTCAAGGGATTAAAGAAATCAAATAGTATGGAATATGAGCAAATCAACAAGCCCTAGAAAACCAATCTTTGCTGTTTTGCCGGTATTAAATTCCGAATATCAATTTTTTCAATCTTAATTTCGGGCACGGTTTCCGACTTTCCATTTTTATGTATCAAAAATAAGTATTCTTTATTTTTGCCGTTAGAATCATTAATCCATTCATTTGTCGTCCGAGTTATTATAGCCATTACATTCTTTCTGTAATCCATTTCAAGAATAGAAATTTTTTTCTTTAAACTCTTCAATATATTCTTTATCGCTTCAAAAGTAGCCCTGCCATTATTGTTATAAGATAAAACTACATATTTTGCCGGTGTATTTTTTATCAATTTTTCTATCGCTTCAATAACAATATATTGTCCCTCGTCATTTTTTCTAAATTCCTCAAAAATAGAACCGGAAATCGTATCGCCCACATCTTCTCGCCTATTCGCCACGCCAACTAATTTTGGTTTATCGTTCAAGCAAATAGTTTTCCAAATATGATAATATGAGGCGTATCTAACGCGAGATGGCGGCATTAACTCGTTTGAAGAACCATAAGGCGGATCGTAATACGCCAAATCTACTTCAATGTCATTTGCCAAATCAAAAATATCTTTTTGATAAACTTGATGCTGTTTGTCGTCAATAATTAAACGAGGCACTGCCATTTTCATTGTGTTATAGGCGCGAGGCGCCCATTTTCTCAAATACGAAACTTGATGACCAACAGAACTATCAACTTTATCCATCGCTATAATTAAACTGGTCAGTAGCACCGATTTCTCAATCTCGTCTTTAGCAATTTTGTCAATTTCTTCTCTTATCGCATCTAGTTTTTTAGTGTTGTGTAATTGCCAAATTCTTTTTCTGCCGTCTTTCTGTGTGGCCGAGCCGCCGTTCGGCTTGCCACCGTAATTTTCCGAAAACCAGCCATATTTTCCGGGCAAATTATTTAGATGATCTATGAGCGGCAAATAATAACTCGCTGGTTTTCTGTTCAATAAATAACATTCGCCAAATACTTTAGACCAATCGGCAATATCATTAGCATAGACGGTATAGCCAGCTTGCTTTAACGCTTGAGAAACCCTTGTTGTACCAGAAAAACCATCTAAAACCGTTTTTACATTTAACGGCCTTATCAACTCTAGTAAAACGGGAAGTATTTCCCTTTTAGAGCCAGTATATTTTATGCCCTGTGTGTCCATAAATTAAAAGCTACTAGTTTATATCCTAGTATCATTTTATCACTTTTAATTCTTTTGGTCTATTCAGGGGGATTGAAAAAATACTGAAGTATCTTTTCGTGAGTATCCTTGCGAGAAACGAGGATTTTGGCGATTAAAGTAATAAGTGGCTCGTTGATTTTATAACCGCCAGCGAGCAGTTCTTTGAAAAATGGTTCGGCGTTTTCCGTATGCGTCCACATTCCGCGTTGTAAGGCATTGGCTTTAGCGTCACCATATCTCACTTCAAAAATATAATTGTTTTTGTTATCGAAAAACTTATAAATTGGAAATGTCTTTTTTCTGCCGATTTTGCGAGGCGGTAAAAATTTTATCTTTTTAACAGATGAATACGCTTTTTGTAAATCAAAACCTATCACTTTGAATTTCATTTCCTTTTCGTTATAAATCAACGGCAAAACATTTACAGAGCCGAAGTCCTTAAAACATTTATTGCCCAAAATTTCTTTTATTTTACTAACATCATTTATTCCTCGCTTGCCAATTTCTTTTTGTAGAAGAGAAAACATTGACACATCTTTATTGGTAGAAAGTTGAAGCGGACCAAATCCGTAAGTTTTGATACTAATTGGGATTTCTTCTTTTGTGCCGGTTTCAGTAATTCTTATGTCTTCTTCAAATTCTTTCGCACGGAATTTTTCTTTGCCCGTATGTTTTGCCGAATAACCACCAATAAATTGATTTATGTATTCAGTAAGAGCGATTTCTGCAAGATCGCCGTGCGTTTTATTTCCAATAATTCTCATTGAAAAAACATTACCTAAAACGCTAAAAATTATCGGATCTTTGCCGTTAAAACTTTCAACAAACTTTGTTAGAAATTTATCAAATGATGACATAATTAAAAATCGCTAAAAAAATCAGATAACTTTAAATTAAGTGCTTTTGCCATTTTTTCTATGTTTTCCAAAGTTATATTTTTTTCTGCTCTTTCAATCATTTCTATGTAGGTTCTATGAACGCCAGTTTTAGCGGCTAATCCTTCCTGCGATAATCCTAATTTGGCACGCTCTTTTCTAACTTTGTTTCCGAATTTTATTAAAATTTCTCTTTTCATACTTGATAATTTTAGTATACACGCTTGCTAACTTTGGTTCTACATACTATAGTTAGTATATGGATTTATTATCTATCGGGAGTTCCTATGCCTTGTCCGCGCAGCTGAATATCGCTTTTGGGCAATTCCGCTTCGCGGAATTATTATCGCTTTGCGGGAAAATCTTTTTTCTCAAAAAGATTGGCTCGAACCGAATTTTGCGGGAACGAGATTTGTTTTTGCTCCCGAGCCCGAGCTTTATGCAAACCTTAGAAGATTGGATGTATATTGCCTCGCTTAAAGAGAAAATGAACCTGATTAAAGCCACCCGCCGCGAATACGCCCTCCGGCCGTAAAACCCTGTCACTCCTTATTTTTCACTCTCTTCCACCCTTTTGCTCCAAAAAATCCAAAAAAGCCGAAAAAACCATAGAGCCCA